>Ga0181364_1000040_pt1 | contig 22578 bp, 20 predicted proteins | sample Fa13NDMM110SN_FD_130108 | JGI IMG/M metagenome (GOLD analysis project Ga0181364, IMG submission 130108) | Freshwater viral communities from Lake Michigan, USA - Fa13.ND.MM110.S.N | ecosystem: Environmental > Aquatic > Freshwater > Lake | place: USA: Michigan | collected 2013-09-24
CCCCATCACCAGTCTTGGGTTGATGTGGTCGAAAACCGTGAACCTTCCTGGGTTGACCCAGCTATGGTTTACGAAAAAGGCAGCCCACGAAGACTTCTAATCAACGTACCGCCTGAGCATGCCAAGTCAACTATCTTGACGATTAACTACCCTTTGTATCGTATTGCTATGAACCCTAATGTTCAGGTTGTTATTGTGTCTCAGACTCAGACTAGGGCTAAAGAATTTTTGTACGCGATTAAGCAGAGATTGACCGAACCTCAATGGACTAAAATGCAGACTGTCTATGGACCTGCTGAGGGTTGGAAAGATACTGCTGACCAATGGCGTGATGACCGCATTTATATTAAACGTGAGTCAGAACGAAAAGATCCTACTGTTCAAGCTATCGGTATGGGTCAACAGATTTATGGCACACGTGCCGATCTGATAATCCTAGATGACGTGATAACCACCAGCAACTCCCACGAATGGGAAAAACAACTTAACTGGCTGCAAAAAATGGTTATCACTCGTCTTGGTGCTACTGGTATGTTAATGATTGTTGGCACACGTGTTGCCTCTATTGATTTGTATAAAGAGTTAAGAAACCCAGATCATTGGTCTGGTGGTAAGTCACCGTTTACGTATATGGCTATGCCAGCAGTTTTAGAATTTGCAGATAAGCCAGATGATTGGCGTACCCTGTGGGCTAGGTCTGATAGACCTTGGGATGGTGCTGAGGGTGAACTTGCTACCCCTGATGCTGATGGTCTTTATCCTAAATGGAATGGTAAACAATTATTCGAACGGCGCTCGGAAGTAGGGGCGCATACTTGGGCTTTAGTGTATCAACAACAAGATGTTGAAGAAGATGCTATATTCCCACCTGTTCACGTTTATGGTTCAGTTAATAAACAAAGACGTGTTGGTTTAATAGATCCTAAAAAAGTTGGGCACCCTAAACCTTCAGATTCTGTTTACACCATTATGGGTCTTGATCCAGCTATGACTGGTAAGACTGGTGCAATAATGTACGCTGTTGATCAGAAAACCCAGATGCGTTATGTTCTTGATGTTTTCAATATGGTTGATCCTACCCCAGGTAAGATTCGTGCTTTGATGGAAGACTGGATTGACAGGTATCATCCTAATGAGCTGCGTATTGAAATTAATGCTCATCAAAAATCTTATGCTTTAGATGAAGAACTAAGAATATGGTTAGGCTCAAAAGGCGTAATTATGAGAAGCCATTTCACTGGTAAAAACAAATGGGATACTTCCTTTGGTGTTGCTGGTATGAGTGGGCTCTTTGGTACTTCTGAAGATGGTAAACACGATGGTAACAACCTTATTGAATTACCTTCACACGAAAACAATGAACACGCTAAAGCTTTAATTAACCAGCTTATAACCTGGAAAGCTGAAACTAGAAGCCCAACAGATTTAGTTATGGCTTTATGGTTCTGTGAGATTAGGGCAAAAGAAATGCTACAACACGGACAGTTTCAAAAAAGTCATTTTCAAAACAAATTTGCAACCAGAAAGTCTCTGGCTCAAAGAGGTTCAGTTAACCTAGATGAATGGGCTTCTGAAAACATTGACACACTTTATGTATAGAGGAATGAATGTTAAATAAAGATCAGATTGCAATGAAAGTTCAAGCTCTTAAGCTTAGATACTCTGGGCGCGATTCACGTATGGCAGACATCTTAGAAGTAAGACGTGGCAATATGGTCAACGTTGCCCCTGAGTTCTTCCCAGAGGGTATGAGCAAACCAATGATTGCTAACTTCATTGATGTTGCTGCCCGCGATATATCTGAAGTACTTGCCCCTCTACCTTCATTTAACTGTCAAACCACAAATGTAACTTCTGATCGTGCTAAGAAGAACGCAGATACTAGAACAATGATTGCAAACAATTATGTTCAATTTGCCAGACTTCAAACACAAATGTACACAGGAGCAGATTATTACGGTACTTATGGTTTTCTACCTATTGTTATAGAACCAGATACCGAAGCTAGACTTCCACGTATTCGCATAGAAAACCCAATCGGTGCTTACCCAGAATTTGATCGCTATGGTCGAGTCGTGGCTTACTCAAAGCGTTATGTTAAAACAATTGCAGAACTGCTTGTTGATTTTCCTGAGTACTCTAATCAAATTTTAGATGGCAATTCAATAGATGATGTTGATGTTTATTCAACATTAGAAATGATTCGCTACGAAGATGCTGACCAAATTACTTTGTTCCTACCTACCAGGCAAAACCTTGTATTAAGAAGTGCCCCGAACCCTATGGGTGAAGTTATGGTGCGCATTGCTAGAAGACCTGGTGTGGATGATGAACCAAGAGGTCAATTCGATGACATCTTGTGGGCTCAAATTGCACGTGCACGTTTTGCTTTACTTGCAATGGATGCTGCAGAGAAATCTGTTAACGCACCATTAGCTATCCCTAACGATGTGCAAGAATTTACTTTCGGTCCAGACGCAATCTTGCGTTCACAAAACCCTCAAGCAATTAGACGTGTTGGTTTAGATGTACCACCTGCAGCATTCCAAGAAGCAGAACTATTACAACGCGAAATGCGTATGGGTGCTCGTTACCCTGAAGGTCGTTCTGGAACTATTGATGCTTCAGTTATTACAGGTCAAGGTGTGCAAGCATTACTTGGTGCATTTGATACCCAGGTAAAAACTGGTCAACAAATTTTAGCTGATGTTTTTGAAGACGTGTTATCTCTTTGCTTTAAAATGGATGAAATGCTTTTTCCTGGAGAAAAAACAATCAATGGTGTGAACAATGGTTCACCATATGAATTAAAATATGATTCCAAAAAAGACATTAAAGGTGAACATTCAATCCAAGTGCGTTACGGATTAATGTCAGGACTTGATCCATCACGTGCTTTAATCTTCTCACTACAAGCTTTAGGTGCAGATCTTATTTCAAGAGATTTCATTATGAGAGAATTACCTTGGTCAATGAATGTGACTGGGGAACAAGAAAGAATTGACATTCAAAAGATGCGAGATAACTTAAACGCATCTATGAATGCTTTAGCTCAAGCCATCCCACAAATGGCTACACAGGGACAAGATCCTTCAGACATAGTTTCCAAGATGGCACAAGTCATCAAGGAACGCCAATCAGGTACTTCTATTGAAGATGCTGTTGGAAAAATCTTTACTCCAGCACCAGCCCCAGAGGCAGCCCCACAAGCCGCTCCTGGAGAGTCAGTGTCTCCAGTTGAGCAAATGTCTGTCCCACAAAATGCTCCTGTTGAGGCTACTCCAGGAGCACCCCAACAAGCACCACAACAAGCTCCACCTAACCTACAAGCAATCTTAGGACAATTAGCAGGTTAGTAAGTAATCAATTTTAATTATCAATAGATGAGGTTTAAATGGCAGAAGTAGTTTCAGGTATGGGTAAAGACGCTAAGCGTACCGATATGAATACATCATCTAAGTTGACTCAAGGTATGAACGACAGAATGCCTTCTCAATTTTATGGGGACACAACACAGCTAAATCAAATGCAAGCTGGCGCTCCATTGCAAGGTGCATCATACAAGATTCCTAAAGTAAATATCCCAACCTCTCCTACTATTACCAATGAACCAACTATTCCGTTAACTGCTGACACTTTAAGACCTGATGAACTACCTGAAACTGGTATGAACTTTAACAAAGGTGGAATATCTCCTGGTCCAGAAATGTTAATTGGAACAAACCCTCAAAGCCCAAAACTTTCAGATCAAGTTTATGCTGCTACACAAGCAGATCCTAGTGGAGAGACAAACGATTTTTATAATTTCCTAGTTGAACGTGGGTTGTAGTGTCTGAAGATAGTGCTGGCTCATTAATCTGGAACACTTCACCAAGCGTTTATAATTCTCTGAAGCAGTCTAATGCTGACGAAACCACAATGAGACGTTCTGCTGCTGCAATGAAACTTTTAAACCAACATAATTCTTTTATTGGAATGCCAGACATTGAAGCCAAAAGAGCTTTCACTAGATTACCTAAAGACAATCAAGATGCTCTTAGAGAATTTATGGATGTCCAAAACTATAGCAAAGAAGATGCTAGTTTTTGGCAGAAAACAAAATTAGCTGGATCTAATAAATTCGGCGGACTTATGAATGCTTTTGAAAAATATGGATTCACTCAAACCAACGCATACAGAATTGCTAACCTTCAACAAGAACAAAGAAGAGAAGACCCAAACCAAAAGTTTAATTTATTCTGGACTGGCGATCAGTGGGATACCACCTGGAATGGTGAACAATACTTTGACAAAAACAAAGCTGATGAAGTAACTTCTAAGTATTCTCCAGCAGTTGCTAAAGTTGCAAAACTTTATGCAATGAGAAAACCTAACCAAGAGATCATTGCCCTGCTTCAAACAGCAGAAGAAGAACAAGCCTTTATGGCTTTTAATGATCCAAAGAATGGTAAGAAAAGCGAAGTCGCTAAAGCCATTAATGAATTTGATCAAGCTAAAGTAAGCCCAGGTAGAGATCTTGCTTACAACCTTAGAAAATATGATAAGGCAAGTAAGGTCCCTGATGTTTATGATGTTGTATCTGGTTTAACCGATTTAACATTTACCACATTAACTGATCCACTTATTATTGCATCTAAAGCTGGCGCTTTAATAAGGGCAACTAAATATGGTTTACTAAATCTTGCTGGCAAAGACGGTATTGCTTTATCAACCTCTTTAGATAAAATGTTTAAAGCCAGAAGTGTTCGCAATTACTGGGATGATGCTGGTGCTCAACTAGACAAATTTGATAAATCAAAGAACTTATCTGAACGTGCTCAAATTGCTGCGGTTCTTGGAAAAGACTTTGGTTTAGACACAGTTAAAGTAAATGCTGATGATGCTTCAGAATTAGTTGCAAAAGACATAGTTCAACATCTTGCAGATGCTGGTGTAAGAGATGCAGATACAGCACTTTCTTATTTTAAGAATGCTGGTATCACAGAACTTATCTCTATGGGCAAAAGAGCTGGCGAACTAGAACCATTAATGCCACGCAAAACTGTTCTTTCAACTGCTGGTAAAACTTTACGTAATGCTACAGGTGCTTTACTGGGACTTAAATCTGCACCAGATCTTCCTGCAATTTGGGATGAAACCAAAGTTCTATCACAAAACTTTGGTAAAGAAGAAGACTTAAAACAATACCGTAGCCTTGGTGGAAACTTAAACAGAATTATTACCAAAGCTGCTAGTGGTAATCCAATTGACCTTGACAGTGCTGCATCCTCTGCAGATATATTTAGTATTGCTAGATTAGTTGTGGATCCATACCACGCTAACATCATTAAACAAGCTTGGCGTGAAGGCGATGTGGGCTCACGTTTACAACTGTTTGATGGATTAATGATTAACGTTGGAAAGAAATTTGGTTTATCAGAAGAAGCTGTAAAGAAACTTTATAACCGTACTGGTACACAACTTTACGCTGAAGATATGACAGTGCTATCAAAGACTGGTAGTGGGTTAAATCAATTAGGAAGACGCACTGGTTTAGTTGAAAAAACTTTATCTTCTACTGCTGCATTAAGCAGAGGTGCTTTAGCTGATCTTAATGCACAATTAAAAGATGCTAAGGTTGCTAGAAAAGAACTTCAACAAAAGATTAAAGAACTTGAAGCTAAGAATGTTCCTTTTGCTGAAACAGATCCCCTTAAAAAAGAATTAGAGAACCTTAACAAAAAAATAGGTGGCATTGTCAATAAGACAAAGACCTATAAAAAAGCTACTGGTGATGACATAGCTGGTGAAATCAGAAAAGCAATGCTTAGAGCTGGTATCACTTTAGAAGACACCAACGCTTACACAGACATATTACGTAAAGGTGCTGCTGGAGAAGGCGACCCATATCAATTTCAGCAAATAGTTGGAACTGTTTATGATGTTGTATCAAGAGATGACAAGTTAGCCAAAGCGTTAAGTAAGAATGATGAAGGTTTTGAAGTTGTTGACTTTGACCTTGTTGAAGAGTATGTACAAAAAGCTTTTCCTACAACAGCAGAAGTTGCACAAAGACTTGGACAAGGTGCTTATAACCCTGCTCAATTAGGTGATGCACAATATGCTTTAGGTTACTGGCAACTAAGTAATAAAGTTGCTACTCCAAACTTTGCTGAATGGTCAAGAGCTGCTAATGGTAAATTCTTAGGATCTTACAGTGGACAAACTCGTTGGGCTCTTGAAAAAGTAACCAATGGTTGGTCTTGGTTTACACTTATTCCACGTTTAGGTATCAGATCTGCAATTGAAGAACTAGGTTTATTTGGCATTACTGTACCTTTTGGTGATCTACATAGAATACTAATAGGTAAGAAGATATCAAACGAATATCGTTATGCTGCATATGGTGAACAAGCACTAGGTTTCATTAATCGTAACATTGCTCGTTTGCTTAGAACTGGTGATTCAAGAATTACACCAGCTCAAAGAAAACTTATACAAGATGACCCAAGTCAATTGCCAGCTATTGTTGCTAAGAACGTAGCACGCAGTAAAGCTGTTATGATATTAAGTGGTTTTAATACTAAAGATGTTGAACGTTGGGTTAACGATTGGTTTGAACAACCATTTGGGTTTGCAACATTAGACGAAATCAACGAAGGTGCATTAGGTACGCTTAACGTTGGTGAAACAGCAGCAGATAAATTAGCATTCAAATCACAAAAGATTTTTGGTCCATTAGTTCAACACAATTATAGAGCTGAAGATGCTGCTAAAGATTTACGATTCACTGGTGAATTTAATTCACTTAGATACAAAGATTATGGATTTGATAATGCTTGGCTTGCTCAAATTCAACTTCGTTTAGATCCTAAAACTAATCTTGGATGGGGCAAAACAGTATTAGCCCATATCTACAATGAAGAAAAAGCAGTTAAGTCTTTAGTAAAACAGTTTGAATCAAACCCTGAGATTATGAATAAGTTTGTTTTGTACAAGGAACTTGGTGCAGAAGAGTTTGCTAGAAGACAATACAAATTTATTACCCACCCATTTACTAAATCTAATGGTCTATTAAACGATAAGTTAATTGCTAAAGTTCGTAAGAGTGTTATTGATCCAACCACAGGTAAATCTAAATTACAAATAGATGCTTCTAATTTAACTCTTAGAGATCTAGATGACTTTGGAAAACTTGACACACCAGAAACTGTGTTAGGTAAGGTTTATATGCCTCTGACAAACTTTAGTAAATTAGGTCAATGGGTAAGCGGTGGACAAGCTCGCTTAATGAACGTAATGAGCAAGCAAATTGCTATCCTTGGTCGCGAACCAGCACTGTTTGCTAACTATCAAATCTATCGTAAACGTTTAATACAAGCAGAATCAGATATTGCTAAACGCCATATGGACAATGGTATGGACAAAGATGCTGCTGAAAGACTGGCAAGCAAGTGGGCTGCAAATATTGCAGGAGACTTGAGCTTAACTAGAACATTACAATACTTAGATAACCCTGCAATGAGAACTAACCTTGCATTCAATATGCGTAACATTGCTCGTTACTATCGTGCAACAGAAGATTTCTATAGAAGAACCGCAAGAGTAGTTAGATACGATCCGTTAGCAATAGCTAAATTCAGATTAACTACTCAAGGTTTAGAACACGCTGGGTTTATTCATACAGATGAAAACGGAGAATTGTACTTCGTTTACCCTGGTGATGAAATAATTTATACTGCAGTTGGTTTAGGTTTAAGGTTAACTGGTCACGAAAACTATTTAAGACAAATTCAACCAGCACAATTTACTGCTAAAATATCTATGCTTACTCCATCACTGGATCCAGATTCTGCTATACCTACACTTAGTGGTCCTGCATCTGCTTTTGCTGTTGCTGTTGTTGAAAACTTTTTACCTGATTCTCAACAAATGGAATTTAGAAAAAAAGTGTTAGGTAAGTATTCTGTTAACAGAACATTGCCAGAAATGTTACTTCCAGTTACACTGGCTAGAGTTTTTAATAGTTATGACAGAAATGAAAAAACTTCACAATTTGCCTCTGCTGTACGCAAAGCGCATCTTTACTATGCAGCAAATGGTATAATGAAAAAGTTTCTTGCTGAAGCTGAAAAAGGTGGGGCTACAAGAGCTGCGGCAATAGCTACATATAACGCATATGTTAATGCTACTGCTAGAAATGTTGTATTTACTAGAAACTTAATTGGATTATTTGCTCCTGCATCTCCAACTGCAGATTTTGGTTTAGATGTTCCAGATTGGATTCGTGAACAAACTAATGTTACAGCTCTTAAACCAGAGTTTAATAAATTCCTTAAACAATACGGTGATGATCCAGATGCTTATGATAAAGCATTAGCTAAATTTACTAGATTGTTTCCAGGTAAAGCAGTTTACTCATTAACAGAGTCTGAAAAAACTGGTGTTGGTTCAATTGGTGCATATAAAGAAGCTGAAGATTGGATTAAAGATAATCCAAAACTAATGAAATCATATCCAGAGGGTGTAAGATTTATCATTCCATCTAATGGACAATTTGATTTAGAAGCATATGCTTTCTTAGAAGATCAAGGTCTTACTGAGAAAAAGGATATAAAAAGGTTTGCTGCTGAAGCTGTTGTTTTTGAAGACTTATTCTACTGGAGAGAAGTTAAAAAGATATCTGATGATGAACTAATTAACGCTACTGATGCTGGCACTAAGCGTGCTATTAGAAATAGGTGGGAAGCTTGGTCTTCACAATACAGAGCTCAGCATCCACAGGTTCAGGTTTATCTTGATAACACTGTAAGAAATGATCAACTTAAAAAAGATGCTGTCAGAGAACTTTATGATATGAATCAGAAAAAAGAAATGCCAATGACTGATTCTAATAAAAAGATTATGGCAATGGTTAATCTTTATTATGAGTTTAATTCTAAAGTTAAATCAGTTAGCGGACAAACTGATGGTGAAGTAGCATTCCGTAAAGCATTAAGAAAACAAGCATTAGATTTAATGTTGCAATATGCAGGATATGATGATCAAGCTTTAGCTGCATATAGAACTCTTTTTGATCCACTAATAGGAGAATGATGGTAGACGTAAATCCACAAGATGGATATGATGATGTAACTGGGGATCCAGTTCCAGCTGGAGAAGCTTTACCAGGTCTTGAAAACTTTTTTGCCACTAATGCTGGTAAAACATATACTCAAATTGAGATAGATGCTTTAGGCAGAAGAATAACAAATACAGTTCCGTATAATGTTGCTATATCAAACTTTACTAATAGAACTGAAGCAGAAATTAAATTGCTTCAAAACAAGTTTATTAAAGCTAATTTTAAAGGAATTAAAGCAACTGGTAAATTAGATACAATTGATCAAATTAATAACTATATCAAAGCAGCAGAAGCTGCTTGGGAAGCTTATTCAAAATTAGCTCAATTAAGCCCTGATAAAGCTGATCGCAATATTGGTGATTTCATTGACAAGACTGCTGCTGGTGGTGGCAAAGGTGACACCACTGCTTATGAAACTTTATATCTAACAACTAAACAAGATGCTATTAAGTTCTTTAACCAAACCTATAAAGACTGGACAGGCAATGATGCCACCCCAGATAAAGCTGAAGCGTTCTATAAGAGTCTTAATGCTGCTGAGAAAGAAAATGTTCAAGTTCAAAAGACCACACAGACAGGTGCTGGTGCTAGAACAACAGTTGTTAAAGCTGGAGAGATTGATAAAGAATCATTAGCTTTAGATATTATTGGTAAAGATATTACTGTTGACAATGTTGGTACTCTTGGTGGTGCTTTAAGTACAAAGCTAAAATCACTTGATACCCTTGCTGCAGACTATAATGTTAGACTAGATCCATTCACTAGAAAAGATTACCTATTTAAAATTATAGGTAGCAAGACTGGCATTGATGATGTATCTGCAAGACTACAAAAACTATCAGCTTTACAAAACCCTGCTTTGGCTCCATTCATTGAGTCAGGTTATAAACCATCTGAAGTTCTTGGTGGCTTTAGATCCTTTAAAGATTCATTCTATGAAGAACCATCTTTGAGTCCTAACGTTTGGGATGATGCCGATTTGAAATGGGTAGCCTCACAACAAAAACTTCCTACTTACGATGAGTTCTCAAAATACTTAGGTAATAAACCAGGTGCTGAATTTACTCAAGGATTTAGAAGAAAAGCTGCAACTTTTTCTGCAGAAGTTTTAAACATAATGGGATTGGAAAAATAAGTGGCAACTGATTATAAGAAGAATGCTGCTGACGCTAAAGCAATTGCCAAGTCTAATCCTGCTGCCGCAAAAGTTATTGCTCAAGCAACTAAAACTGGTAAGGGTCTTAGTGATAATGAGTTAGCTTTTATTAGAAATAATGCATCTAAGATTACGGCTACAACAAATCCTGTTGCGTTTCTTGGAAGCTTACAATCAAGACTTGATGCTAATGCTGCTGCTGCAGCTCCTGCTCCTGTAGGTACTCCAGTTGTTCAAAGTAATGTGGTTGATCCTACTACTGCTTATCTTCAAGCTAAAGATGATGCAGACAAACGCAGTGCTTATGCAACTTTAGAAGACACATTTAAACAATACAACTTAGAAGAATTAATTCCAACCATTAAACAGTTCCTTAAAGATAATTTAAGCCCAGCAGAAGCTGCATTAGAACTTCGTAAAACTGACACATACAAACAAAGATTTAAAGGTAATGAGGGTCGCATAGCCAAAGGTTTGCAAGCATATTCTCCACAAGAATATTTGAATGCAGAAGAATCTTATTATAGTTTGTTAAAAGATATCCTTCCTGGACTGGCAAACAAAGCAACATTTCAAAAACTTATTGCTGGTGGAGTATCCCCAGTAGAGACTCAAGATAGAATCAATAAAGTGTTCAATAAGATTGATAATGCTTCTGCTGATGTTAAGAATGAATTAGGCAGATACTTTAGTCAATATAATGTTAATGATCCTACTACTCAAAGAAATCAATTAGCTGAAGCAATTTTATCTGGTGATGATCCAGTAGTTAAGTTAGAACAAAATGTTCAAAAAGCGCAATTACGTGCAGGTGCAACTGCTGCAGGATACGTTACTTCAGAGCAAAGAATTGAATCAATTCAAGGTCTTCTTTCACAAGCTGGTGTTTCAGATACTTATAAGACAGGACAACAAGGTTTCCAAACCTTATCTCAACTTGAACCAATTACGACTAAACTTGCAAACATATATAAAGAAGCTCCAGTAAGTGAAGAAGAACTTCAAAAGGAAGCTTTCTTAGGATTAAAATCTGAACGCCGTAAAAAACTCGGTGAAAAAGAACAAGCAGCATTTAGTGGAAGAGCTGGCACCGCCCAAGTATCTCTAGCCCAAGAGGGCAAGGGAACTTTCTAAAACCCCCTAGCAGGATCAACCAGCCCCTGCAGGCGTACAAGACTGGTAGCAAGAGCCACAATATTTTCCCCGATTTATTGTGAGGCTTGCGACTAACCAAAAGAAATGGGAGCGTTGCAAATGAGCAACAATTATCAAGACTGGGAAGATGACGAAGATCTAGAACTGGATAACGATAGCCAGGAACCAAATGATCTCGTTAAAAAACTTCGCAAAGTAGATCGCGCAAAAGAAAAGCGAATCAAGGAACTGGAGTCCGAACTCGGACAACTACGTTCTGTGCAACGTGAAAGTACAATCAAGTCAGTCTTGGAAAGCAAGGGTGTGAGCCCAAAGATAGCTAAATTTATTCCTTCCGATTTAGAATCAACGCCAGAGGCTGTTGACAATTGGATTAAGGAAAATGCAGATATCTTTGGATTAGTGGCAAAGCAAGAAGACAAGGGACCAGATTTATCTGCCCTTCGTCAAATAGATGCTATTACTGCTAACGCTCAATCTCCTGCTGGTTTTGATGACACGATGCTTCGTATTGATCAAGCTTCTTCAGCCGAAGAAATTATCAATATGATTAATCAACAGTCATAATTAAAAACTACTAAACTAAGGAAACTAAAATGGCAGATGCCTATTCCGCCTTATCGGGCGGATCAGCAGCTACAAACGGTGGTCTTGGTGGCGGTCAATATTCAAGTGCTTCTAACGCAGGAACCTTTACACCATCTAATGGTGCAGGTCTTGTACAAAAAGCATATGACCGTCTTGTTGAGTTTGCACTTCGCTCTCAACCATTACTCCGTTCAGTAGCAGACAAGAAACCAGCTAGACAATCAATGCCTGGTTCATCAGTTGTATTCCAAATTTACAACGATATGACCAAAGCAACAACTGCTCTTTCAGAGCAAGTTGATCCAGATGCAGTAGCAATTGGTACACCAACTGCTGTAACCGTAGTTCTTAACGAATACGGTAACGCAGTTCTAACCACTCGCAAACTGCAATTAATGTCATTAGCAGATGTTGATCCAGCGATTGCAAATATCGTTGCGTTCAATATGGCTGATTCCATTGATGAACTTGTTCAAACCGAACTTCGCGGTGGAACAAACGTAATCTATGCAAGCAACGCTTCAGGCACACGCGCAACAGCAACAACTAACGTTACTGGCGCTCACACTTTGAAAGCAGCAGATATTCGTCTTGCTGTTGCAAAGTTACGTGCAGGAAAATCAATTGCTCGTAAAGGCTCCCTATACTGGTGTGCAATACATCCAGAAGTTTCACACGATTTACGTGCTGAAACAGGCGCAGCCTCTTGGAGATTGCCTCACGAATACCAATCAAATGCTGAAATTTGGGCAGGAGAAATTGGTAACTTCGAAGGTGCATACTTCATCGAATCACCACGCTTGTACAACGCCACCGATGGTGGTTCAAGTGCACGCGTGTTCCGTACATTACTTGCTGGTCAACAAGCACTTGCAGAAGCAGTTGCTGAAGAACCACACGTAGTGATCGGAAACGTAACTGACAAATTGATGCGCTTGCGCCCAATTGGTTGGTACGGCGTACTTGGCTTCAAGCGTTATCGCGAAGAAGCATTGTACAGAATTGAATCATCTTCAAGCATTAACGCTTCATAGTTAGATTCAAATCAAGATTAAAGCCCCTGGTGGAATAACTGGGGGCTTTACCTATTAGGAGACTCAGTTGCCAAAATTCTTTCCACCAACAGTTAATGAAGGACCAGCAGGATTCGGTCTTTTTTATCGCTACCAATTAATACGTGGTGTAAGTGTTTTGAAAACTGGTGGTGTATATACAACTATTAGAGTTCCATCAACAGATCAAATAGATGCTGCTAGTGAGTATTATGCAGGAGGTCACGAACACGATGTTACGTCAGGTCAAAAGACTGCGCTCATTGCTGCTGGCATCGGCATTACTGAAAGTAACTTTGAAGGATGATAAACAATATTTTGATAATGGGTGCGACTGCGAGCGCAATTGCTTCTGTATTTTTTGTGATTGCCCCAACAGTTCGAAAGACTCGTTCTATGATGGAATGGTTGGAAAAATTTCGTAGGGATTGGGAGGGCGAAGAAGCATCTCCTGGTAGGGACAAAGTACCTGGTGTGATGGAAAGATTGAATAAACTTGACGGTGAGTTAAGTAATAATGGTGGTTCCTCTATGAAGGATGCTATTGAAAGAATTGAAAAGAATTTAGGGACTAGATGAGTTTACATAGAATTAGAACACATCCAGAATTTGTGGAAGGATGTTTTGGTTGTAAGGCTTCAACACTTGACTTGAACCCAGGTGAAGCAACCAGTAGGATGGATATGTCCTCTAAGAAATGGGACAATGAACTTGCGTTGTATCGTTCAGCTAGGGCACAGGGTATTCAACCTGATACCACTAAGACGAAGGATATACGTAGGGCAATAGATATATCAAACAAAACTGGAATAGGATACGGAGCAATATGATGTACGGAAAAATGATGAACGACAAGAAGATGATGCCTAAGATGTCTAAGGGCACAAAAGCAATGACTATGAAAAAGAAACCAAAAGTTAAGCCAAAGAAAATGGGAAAGAAGAAATAGTATGTGCACAACTTGTGGCTGTAATTATGTTAACTTAGATCACGCTATGGCTAATTCTAAAGGCGATAACCCTATGGGTATGCCAATAGCACCAATGCCTTCAAGCATTGTTAAAGCGGTTCCTAAGAAACCTAAGAAGTAACGATGAAAGACTCTCGCCTTAAAAGGGCTGGGGTCGCTGGTTTTAATAAGCCGAAGCGGACTCCTAACCACCCTAAGAAGTCGCACGTTGTTGTGGCTAAATCTGGTTCACAGGTTAAGACAATCCGCTTTGGTCAACAAGGTGTTACTGGGGACAGAACACCAACAGCAAGACAAAAATCTTTTAAAGCAAGACACGCAAAGAATATTTCTAAAGGTAAAATGAGTGCCGCATATTGGGCAGACAAGGTGAAATGGTGAAAAAGAAAACAGCATTTTGGGATAAGAAGAACCCTAATAAAACTTCTAAGAAGTTAACACCTGCACAGATCAGAAGCGCTAAGGCTCGCGCTAAGGCTGCTGGTAGGAAGTATCCAAATCTAGTAGATAACGCTGCTGTAGCAAGAAAATCTAAATAAAACATATTGGGACAAAATATGAAAATAGCAGTATATGCAATAGCTTTAAATGAAGCCAAGCACGTTAAACGTTGGGCTGATGCAACTAAAGATGCTGATGTCAGGGTAGTTGCTGATACAGGATCTACAGATGGCACACAGGAACTGTTAAGAGCACAGGGTGTAATAGTACACGATATAAGTGTCAAACCCTTTAGGTTTGATGATGCTCGTAATGCTTCTCTTGCTTTAGTTCCTGGTGATGTAGATATGTGTTTATCTTTAGATCTTGATGAGATTCCTGATGAAGACTTATTTAAAGAGATAAAAAAAGTTTGGGCTCCTGATATTAATCGTATGTGGTTAACTTGGGAAACTGGTTATGAATGGCAAAACAATAATCGTTTACATTGAAGACAAGGTAATCGTTGGGTTAAACCTTGCCACGAAGTCATGGAATACTATGGTGATTTTTTTGGTGGGGAAGAAAAAAGTGTTGTAGTTAAATCTACTGTAAGACATAAACCTGATGATGATAAGTCTAGATCTCAGTATCTTCCAATGTTAGAGATGGCAGTAGCTGAATCTCCTGGTGATGCTCGTATGTGGGCTTACCTAACTAGAGAGTATTTCTTTCACGATAAGTGGAGAAAAACTATTGAGTCTGCTGAAGAGATGCTTAAAGCAGGTGGATGGTATATAGAACGTGCTGCTAGTTGCAGAGCTGCTGGTGAAGCTTTCACAAAACTTAATAACAACGAGATGGCTAGGGACTGGTTTGTTAAGGGAGTTAAAGAAGCTCCAGATCAACTAGAAGCTTGGTACTCATTGGCACAGTTTAATTATGAAATAAGAAACTGGCAGGGGTGTTGGGATTCAGCAATCAAAGTTGAAACATTGCAAAGGGAAAAACATTATTTAGTTAATGGTGATGTTTGGAACTGGAAATGCTTTGATCTTTTATCTATAGCTGGCTGGTATTTAGACAAAAAAGAAGAAGCAATGGAATATGCAGTTAAAGCAATACAAGCAAATCCAACTGAGGAAAGATTGAAAGATAATTTGAAATGGATGCAAAAAGATAATGACAACATTTAATGACTTAGTAGAAGAAGTCCTCATTAACCTTGAGGGTTTTACCCTACGTCAAGATAGAACAACATACCTAACATCTGGTATTGATTCAGATGATCTAAGCATTTCTCTTGCTAGCGGTGATAACATAGGTAAAGGTGTTCTTGAAATTGATGATGAACTTTTACATATTGACTCTGTTGACCGCTCTGATCGTTCTGCTGTTATCTCTCCTTTTGGTAGAGGGTATCGTGGCACAACTGCAGCATCACACTCTACAAATGCTAAAGTAACTTTTGCTCCAAGCTTTCCAAAGATTTCAGTTAAACGCGCAATAAATGACACCATTAAATCTGTTTTTCCACAAGTCTATGGTGTTGATAAAACTACATTTTCGTTTAATGCATCAATAACAACTTATTCTTTACCCGCAGAAGCTGAAACAATCTTATCTATTAGCTGGAGCGATGTAGGTCCTTCAGGAGAATGGTTCCCAATTAGACATTGGAGACACGATCCAACAGCTAACGTTACTGACTATCCAACAACTAATACAGTAAGTATCTATGAAGCTATAGTTCCAGGAAGAACTATTCAAGTTATTTACAGCAAAGAACCAACTTCTATGTCTAGCAGTAATGGTGTATTTGAAACCGTTACTGGTTTAGCCTCTTCAACTAGAGATTTAATAGTTTACGGTGCTGCTTACCGTATGGTGTCTTTTGTAGATCCAGGTCGTTTGAACTTTACTTCACCAGAAGCAGATCAAAATGATACAACTAGACAATTTGGTTCTGGCACAAATACCGCAAAATATTTGTTGGCTTTATATCAGCAACGTTTGCGAGAAGAATCAGAAAAGCAAAGCAAAAGGTATCCAGTCCGTGTCCACTACACAATATAAGGTAAACTAATGTCCAGAAAATATTCTAGCGTCTCTCTTGAGACTGAAGTTGTTGGTTCTTTAACCACCGTTGCCACAACTATCACTGTTGCTAACGCAACAAATCTACTTGGTGGTATTAACCCCGCATCTATCAACGCAACCGATAACTTTATTGTTGTGCTTGACCCTGAAACATCATCTGAGGAAATTGTTAAAGTAACAGGTGTTTCTTCTAACACTTTGACTGTTACTCGCGGTCACGATGGTTCTACTGCTAAAACACATACGTCTGGTGCTAAGGCACGCCATATGGGTATTGCTGAGGATTTGCGTGATGCTTCTGCACACGTTGAGGCTACTGCTGCTCACGGTGTTACTGGTGCTGTGGTTGGTACTACTAACACCCAAACTTTAACTAACAAAACTTTAACTGCCCCAACACTTACAACCCCAGCACTTGGTACTCCTGCTTCTGGTGTTTTAACCAATGCCACAGGTTTACCTATCTCTACTGGTGTTTCAGGTTTAGGTACAGGTGTTGCAACATTCCTTGCTACACCAAGTAGTGCAAATCTTGCTGCTGCTGTTACTGATGAAACTGGTACAGGTTCTTTAGTTCTTGCTACTAGCCCAACTCTTGTTACACCTAATATTGGTGTTGCTACTGCAACAAGCATTAACGGTACAACTATTCCTTCTAGTGCAACTCTTGTAAAGACTAGTGATACTGGAACTGTAACTAGCACAATGATTCTTGATGGAACAATTTTAAACGCTGACGTTAACGCTTCTGCAGCAATTGATAAAACCAAAATTTCTGGTACAGCAGTTACTGTTGCAGATACTGGTACTGTTACTTCGACAATGATTGCCGATGGCACTATTGTTAATGGTGATGTTAGTGCTTCTGCTGCTATTGCTTACAGCAAATTAAATCTTAACGCAACTATTACTTCAGCAGATATTGTTGATGGAACAATTGTTGCTGGAGATATTGCTAACGCAACTATCACTGCAGCAAAAATGGTTACAGACCCATATGCTCGTGCTAACCATACTGGTACACAACTTGCGGCAACTGTTTCAGACTTTGATACACAGGTAAGAACATCTCGTTTAGATCAGATGGCTGCGCCTACTGCTGCTGTTGCTCTTAACGCCCAAAAGATTACAGGTCTTGGAACACCTACTGCTAACACAACGGATGCTGCAACTACTGCCTATGTTGATACTGCTGTAGCAAACCTTGTTAATTCAGCCCCTGGCACATTAGATACTCTTGGTGAGATTGCAACAGCAATCCAATCAGGTGGTTCAGTCTTTGATGCTATGGTGTTGAAAGCTGGTAGCACAATGACTGGTGCTTTAACTTTGTCAGGTGCCCCAACAGTTAACTTACACGCTGCTACAAAAGCCTATGTTGATACTGTTGCTGGTTCTAGTGCTGCTGCTGCCGCTAGTGCTGCTGCTGCTGCAGCGTCTTATGATTCTTTTGATGACAGATACCTTGGTCCTTATGCTGCTGCACCAACTTTAGATAATGATGGTAATGCTCTTGTTACTGGTGCATTGTATTGGAACTCTGTTACTAACCAAATGTTTGCTTGGACTGGTTCTGCTTGGGGAAGTATTTCTTCAACTGCAGCAATCTATCGTTACAAGTTTATAGCAACAGGTGGAGAGACTTCAGTATCTGGAACAGATGCATTATCTCAAACACTTTCTTACCTTTCAGGTAAAGAACAAGTTTACTTAAACGGTGTGCTGTTAGTTCGTAATACAGATTACACAGCAACTAATGGTACAAGTATCACTGCTCTTGCAGCATTAACTGCAAGTGATATTTTAGAGATCATTACTTTTACTGCTTTTGATTTAGCAACTGCTATTCAATTGGCAAGTATTAACGCCAAGGGTGATTTGTTGGTTGGTACAGCAAATGACACTATTGGTACACTTTCTGTTGGAACTAATAATCAAGTTTTGACAGTAGATTCAACAACAGCAACTGGTGTTAAATGGTCAACACTAGATGCTTTGCCAAGCCAAGCAGGTAACGCTGGTGAGTATTTAACCACCAATGGTACTACTGCTTCTTGGGAACCAATTACAACTGACCCAACCCCGACAGTATTCTTCTTGATGGGAGCATAAGGAAAAACAATGGCAACAACATACAAAGTAGTCGGACAAGTAAACACTGGTCCTATACTAAGCAACACAATTAGCAACAAGGCTTTAACAAGCAACATTGCTACTTTAACAACTGGTACAGCACACGGATTTACTGCTGGAGATAGAGTAATTGTTACTGGTGTGGATACAACATTCAATGGTACATTTGCTGTTGCTTCTGCTCCAACATCAACAACTTTTACTTTCCCTTTAACAGCAAGTAACGTTACTTCTGCAGCAGTTACAACTGGTACAGTTATTGCGTACGATGCACCTGTAGCATTGGCTGTTACTAACAAAGCAAAAACTGGTGGCTTTGCCACTTTAACCACAGCATCACACACTCTTGCTGCTGGCGATGATGTTTATGTTTATATCAACGATACAACTATTGATGGTACTAGAACATTAAGTTCTGTTACTTCAACAACTATGACTTTTATTGCTGTTGGTGCAGACATTGCTTCTACTGCTGTTACAAGTGGTGGTGTTAGTGGTAACACTTGGCAAACACTTTACACAGTTCCTTCAGCAACTCAAACTGTTGTGTCAACAATTCAAATTGTTAACGTTTCAGATACTACTGCTAACGCCGATATTATTTTAGCTGTTGCTGGCGCAGCATTTAATGATAAACAATTTGTTGCTAAAGACATTGTTGTTGATCCTAGTGAAACAGTATTTGTTACTGTTGGTATGGCTTTGGGTGCTGCAGATGTTTTGAAGATTAGAAGTACTCCTGGTGTTTCTTTCACCGCTTACGGTTCTGAGGTTGCATAATGTCTATTAGTAGATTAAAAGGTGGACCAAGTTTAACTTTAGTTAGAGGATCTACTGGTGAAAAAATTAATTATACTATCACTAATTTTAACACTCCTCTTATAAATTTAAGTTCTTATGGTGAGTGGAGAGTTACTCCTAATTCAACTTTTTTTGCTGAACTCCAAATATGGGGTGCAGGTGGCGGTACAGATGATGGTACTAAAGACGGTGGTGGAGGAGGTTTCTCTTCTGGCATCTACAAATTTGAACCTGGTATAACTCACGTTATTTGGGTTGGTCAAGGTGGACAGAGTTATACAGTAAGGACAGAAGCATTTGGTGGCGGTGGTACGGCTGGACCAAATGGTTATGGTTTTGGTGGTGGTGGTTTAACAGGAATGTTTAAAACTTCTGTTACCCAAGCCAACTCAATTATTATTGCTGGAGGCGGCGGAGGCGGTGGTGCTTCTACTAACGGTACAGGCGGTGGTGGTGGTGGTACTTCTGGTACTGCTGGTAGCAGTGGTTATGCTGCTGGAGGTACTCAATCTGCTGGTGGTCTTTATGGTGGTGCTGCTCTTGTTGGTGGTAGTTTAACCACTGGTTTAGGCGGTGGTGGTGGTGGAGGCTACTGGGGTGGTGGACAACAAGGTTCTGGTAATAATCCTCCTGATGCTCACGGTGGTGGTGGAGGTTCAGGTTATTTACATCCTTCATTAATTAACACTACAACAACTGCTGGCGCTGCTGGTGGTGCTCCTGGTAACTCTGGAAGTGTTTACAGAGGAACATCTGGTAACTCTGGTGCTACTTCAGCAGCAGCTGGTTTTGATGGTCGTTTCATTCTAATCCCTGTACCAACTCCAAGATAGGAACATAGATGACAAGAGCAAGAGACATAGCAAACTTAATAAACACAGCACCAAGCATCTACGCAACAGATAGTGAAGTTTCTGCTTCATACGTTGCAAAATCTTTAGTAGATGCTAAAGGTGACATTGTTACTGCAACAGCAGATGACACTCCTGCAAGAGTTGCCGTTGGAACTAACGGAAAATTCTTGACAGCAGATAGTACACAATCAACAGGCTTGGCTTGGGCAGATGTTTCAACTGACCCATTACCTCAAGCATTAATGACAATGGGAGCATAACAAATGCCTACAGCAACATATAAGGTGCTTGCACAGTCAGCACCATCAGCAACAACAGCAACAGATATTTATACTATTGCTTCAGCAACTCAAGCAGTTATTTCAACTATTACAGTATGTAATCGTGCAGCTACACCTGCCACATATCGTGTAGCAATACGTCCTAACGGTGCTAGTTTAGCAAACCAACATTACATTGCTTATGATGTTGCTTTATCAGCAAATGACACAACTGCTTTAACTCTTGGTATCACTGCTGATGCAGCAGATGTTGTAACAGTTTATGCTTCTAGTGCTAATTTAAGTTTTAACGTGTTTGGTACAGAGGTAGCTTAAGTTGATTACTAATTTTAGTACTTCTTCTATTAAGTCTGGTCTTAAACGTAAAAGATTTTGGGATCAAATAACAGTTCTCACTAACACTGCAACTGGGGGTACTATTACTGAATACACTGACGGTGTTACAGGTATAAAATATAAAGTTCATACTTTTACATCAGATGGCACTTTTACTTTAACCGCATCAAGTGTAGGAATTGATTATTTAATTGTTGGCGGTGGCGGTGCTGCTGGGCGCTCAAGTGGATATAACGGTTCTGGTACAGGCGGCGGCGGTGCTGGTGGAGTAATAGTTAGACCACTTCAATCTTTTGCAACTGGAACATATGCTATCACAATCGGTGGTGGCGGTGGTCAAACTGGTGGCGTAGGTGCTTCTGGGGGAACTTCAACAATAAGTTTAAATAGTATTGCAGTTGTTTCAGCAGCAGGTGGTGGTGGTGGCGGACGAACTGGTGGTGGTGGTGCTACCTCTGGTGCTTCAGGTGGTGGAGGTGGAGGTTCTGGAACCTTCGCTTCTGATGGTGATGCAACTACTTTTGGTAATAATTCTGGTGGTTTAGGCGGTGGTGGTGCTGGAGCAGCAAGTTCTGGTGTTGCTGGTGGTATTGGTATTTTAAATGATTATAGAACTGGAACAAATACTTATTACGGTGGTGGTGGTTCTGGTGGACAATATAGCGTAGCAACTGCTGGTGGTTTAGGTGGTGGTGGAACTGGTGCTCACGGAAGTTATGGTAACGGACGTGCTGGCGGTTCTGATGGCTCTGCAAACACTGGTGGCGGTGGTGGTGGTGTTGTTGAAGAAAATGATGACCACAATGGTTTCAACGGTGGTTCAGGAATTATTGTACTCAGGTACACATCAGTATAAATTAAAAAACAACAGAAAAAAAGGAACACCTAGTGGCTTTATCAAGCACAATTAGAACACTTCGTTCCAGAGATATAACAGACGCAATCCCATTCAACGTGGGACAACCATCTTATGTTTCTGACATTTGGACAAACACAACTGTTGCATACGATGTTGCAATCGGTGGTCTACCATTCTTCTACGGCATCTCCAACGAAAGACCGTATGAGCGTCAGACTGCACCGTACAAAAAACAACAGTTCGATAACAGTAAAGAACCTGGTGAGCAAACACTTGAAGGTTGGTGGATTCGTTCCCAATCATCTTTTCATCGTGGTGCAGGAATAACTTTCTTTGACCCTTCTGCTGGTGAAGAAGTTGAATACCGTTTCAACACTTCACAGGGTGTTGATGTGTGGACTAAAGGTCAAACAACCCTACTTAAGGACACAGTACAGGGTTTAAGTTCTGCTAATAACACAATCATAGTTGGTGCCAATGATGGCACAAACGATTGTCTTGTTGTAGCTGACGGTTCTGCTTTAAAGAAGATCACAATGGCAACTGACACCCCAACAGTTACCACTTACACTCAAGCAGGTACTGCTTCAACAATACAGGCTTTGGCAACTAACGGTTCCAGATACTTTTTTGCAAACAGTACTTATATTCATTACGGTAACATTGGTAGCACAACTTCTGATACAGAAATTTATCCTATCAGTGGCACAACAGTACTTAGTTATGTTAAACAAAGACTTTTTGCTGGTATAGGAAACGCTTTATACGAA
>Ga0181364_1000041_pt1 | contig 22090 bp, 14 predicted proteins | sample Fa13NDMM110SN_FD_130108 | JGI IMG/M metagenome (GOLD analysis project Ga0181364, IMG submission 130108) | Freshwater viral communities from Lake Michigan, USA - Fa13.ND.MM110.S.N | ecosystem: Environmental > Aquatic > Freshwater > Lake | place: USA: Michigan | collected 2013-09-24
CGCATCCCGAACATGGCGATGGGTCGCGCCGCGTTCTACATGAACCGCACCGTCCACAGCGGCCTTGCGATTGCTGCGCTCGATAAGAGCCAGGCAGTCCTGAAGGTCAACGACGGTCTCTCGCAGTTCGGCACGCCGTACAGCTGGCTGACTTTCCAGGGCGTTCCGTGCCGCAAGGTTGACGCGATCATCAACACCGAAGCCGTGGTGAGCTGATAGCTCCCATCAACAAGAAAGAAGGAACTCACCATGATTCTTGATAATCTCCTCGTTGTGTCTGGAACCGTCCCTGCGACTGGTGTTGCCACCGGACAGGCGGCGCTTCCTGTTTCCGGTACTCCCGTTCTTTCGACCGACACGATTGACCTTTCGGTCGCCCGTGACATCGGCGAAGGCATGGACCTGACTATGAACTTCACGTGCGTTGCGGCATACAACACCCTGACCTCGCTGACGTTCGAGATCATTGGCGCAACGAACGCTGCTCTTTCGAGTGGCGTGACTGTGATCGGTTCCTCTGGACCCGTTCCGCAGGCAAGCCTCACCGCAAACGCGCAGTTCTCTGTGCGTTTCAATCCGCAGCTCCTGTCTACCGGACAGCGGTACATCGGCGCTCGGTACACCACGGTCGGAAGCACCCCGACCACCGGCAGCGTGTGCGCTTACGTCGTCATGGACATCCAGGACGGCCGCAAGTTCTACGCCTCCGGCTTCTCGGTGATCTGATAGGAGACTTCGATGGCAAAGGTCAAGGCAAAAGTCGTCTGTTTCGTGGACAACCATTATCGCAACGAAGGCGATGTTTTCCAGTACAACGGTTCGTTCAACGGGAATCTGGAATACCTGGATGTTCCCGAGCAGAAGCCAGAGGAAGATCAGCACGCTCGCAAGGTGCGGAAGCCTCGAAACACTGTGACCGAAGCATCGGAGTGAGCTTGTAACGAGTTAGTGAACAGGGAGGGGCGTCGGCGGGAAACCACGGCGCCCCTCCCTTCCTACGGGAGGCACGTATGGCATCGGTCGTCGAGATATGCAACCTCGCGCTCGCGCACCTCGGCGACGACGCCACCGTCGCAAGCATTGATCCGCCGGAGGGATCAGCACAGGCAGAGCACTGCGCCCGGTTCTACCCGGTCGCACGTGACATGCTCCTCCAGATGCATACGTGGTCGTTCGCATCGCGGCGCGTCAGCCTCGCGCAGGTGACGATGCCGTACACCATGTGGAAATACGCATACGCATGCCCTGGCGACATGATGACCGCCGTGGCCGTGCTGCCGCCCGAAGCAGAGAATGATTACACCGTGCGTGCGTATCCCGCCGACCGCTACGGTTTCGGATGGACGAACCCGCCCATCACGACCGCCGGCGTGTACGTGCCGCAGGAATACGTGATCGAGACGGACACGCTCGGGAACAAGATCATCTACACGAACCAGGAAACCGCGCTCCTGCGCTATCAGGCGCTTGTGAGCGACCCGACCAAGTTCGACCCGCTGTTCACCATCGCATTGTCGTGGCAGCTCGCGTCGTTCCTTGCCGGCCCGGTCGTCAAGGGTGAAGAAGGCGCACGGCAGGGGCAGCGATGCTTGCAGATGGTCGCCATCTACCTTGGACAGGCACGCGCATCCGATGCAAGCCAGCGCGACGTGAAACCCGGTCACATCACCTCCTGGATCTCTGGACGCTGACATGGCGCTTACCCGAACCTACACGCGGTCATTTGCTGGCGGCGAAGTGTCGCCCGAGATGTGGGGCCGGATTGATGACGTGAAGTTCCAGACTGGCGCTGCAAAGTTGCTCAACTTCGTTGCGCTTCCGCAAGGTCCAGCAGAGAACCGACCAGGCACGGCATTCGTGCGCGAGGTGAAGGACAGCACGAAGCGCACGCGTCTGATCCCGTTCACGTTCAGCACTACGCAGACGCTGGTGCTCGAGCTTGGCGCGGGGTACTTCCGATTCCACACGCAGGGCGCGACGCTCGGTCCTGGTACGCCTGCCGCATACAACGGAGCGACACCGTACACGGTCGGCGCTCTCGTCTCGTCTAGCGGCGTGAACTACTACTGCATCGCTGCAACCACGGGCAACGCGCCGCCGAACGCAACGTACTGGTATCCGCTGCCGGCGGGGATCTACGAGATCCCGAATCCCTACGCCGAGGCTGATTTGTTCGACATCCACTACGTGCAGTCGGCCGACGTGCTGACGCTCGTACACCCAAACTACGCACCGCGTGAGCTGCGCCGGCTGGGGGCGACCACGTGGACGCTCACGACGATTTCGTTCTCTTCGAGCGTGTCAACTCCCACTGGGTTGACGGCCACGGCAAACCGCGGCGAGTCGATCAACATCACGGCGTTCACGGCTGCCAACCCTGGCGTGGCGACTACCGTCGGGAACCACGGACTGAGCATCGGCGACCCTGTCTACGTGGACGGCGGCCTGTGGAATACGGGCACGTTCACGAACGACTACTACGTGGTGAACACCAATACGCCTGCGAATCAACTGTCGCTGAAGGCATACGACACTGGCGTCCCGTTGGACACCACCGCGCTGGTGTCGCGGACGAGCGGCGGCTTCGTGCAGTTTGGTGACAAGGCGCTGGACTTCGACAGTTACTACGTCGTGACCGCACTCGCAGCGAACGGTATCGACGAGAGCGCACCAAGCTCGTCGGCGAACGTCATCAACAACCTCAACGCGCAAGGTTCAAGCAACACGATTTCGTGGTCAGCCGTAACTGGCGCTTCTCGCTACAACATCTACAAGCGTCAGAACGGACTGTATGGTCTGATTGGTCAGAGCGACACCACGTCGTTCAGGGACAACAACATCGCCCCGGATCTCGGCATCACGCCGCCAATCCTGGAGGTGGTGTTTAATTCGAGTGGCAATTATCCAGGCGCGGTCAGTTACTTTGAGCAGCGCCGCGTGTTTGCTGGCACGACCAACTCTCCGCAGACGCTGTGGATGACGCGCACTGGCACCGAGAGCGACATGTCATTTCACATCCCGTTGCAGGATACAGACCGGATCAACTTCCGCGTCGCCGCACGGGAAGCCAACACGATCCGCCACCTTGTCCCGTTGACGCAGCTCCTTGCACTGACGAGCGCCGCCGAATGGCGCATCAGCCCGGTGAACAGCGACGTGATATCGCCGACCACCATCTCGGTGCGTCCGCAGTCATACGTCGGTGCCAACAACGTGCAGCCGTCCATCGTGAACAACACGGTGGTGTACTGCTCTGCGCGTGACGGCCACGTGCGCGAGCTTGGCTATTCGTGGCAGGCAAGCGGTTTCGTAACTGGCGACCTGTCGATCAGATCCACGCATCTGTTCGACAACTTCGACATCACGGACATGTGCTACAGCAAGGCTCCGCAGCCGCTGTTGTGGTTCATCTCGAACACGGGAAGCATGCTCGGGCTGACATACATCCCGGAGCAGCAGATCGGCGCATGGCACCAGCACGAAACGGACGGCGACTTTGAGACGTGCGCTGCTGTTGCCGAGGGTGCCGAGGACCGTCTGTACGTCATTGTCAAGCGAACCATCGGCGGGGTGACCAAGCGTTACGTCGAACGGTTCGCTAGCCGGCAGATCGGCGAGTTGAAAGACTGCTTCTTCGTGGATAGCGGCCTGACCTACAACGGCACGAATACGACTGCGACCACGGTCACGGTAACGGGCGGCACGACCTGGGGTCCGGCCGACGAACTGACGATTACGGCGAGCAGCCCCATCTTCCAGTCGCCGATCAGCACGGACGTTGGCGATGCCATCGTCCTGACCGATGCAAACGGGAACACGTACCGCCTGACGATCCTGTCTGGAACTTCCACGACGGTCATCAAGGCTCGGACAGACATCCTGCTGCCCGTGGCGCTGCGTGGCGTGGCGACGGCAGTATGGTCGTTCGCACGCGACACGGTGACTGGCCTGACGCACCTCGAGGGCAAGACCGTCAGCATCCTTGCGGACGGTGCCGTGATGCCGCAGGTGACGGTTACGGGCGGGGTAGCCGTGTTGCAGCGCGCAAGCACGGTCGTGCATGTTGGCCTCCCGTACGTCAGCGACCTCGAGACGCTTCCGATGGCACTCCAGATGGATGCGTTCGGCCAGGGGCGTGCCAAGAACGTCAACCAGGCATGGCTGCGCGTTTACCGTTCAAGTGGAATCTTTGTTGGCCCTGATGCAGACAAGCTCGTTGAGGCCAAGCAACGCACCACTGAGCCATACGGTTCTCCGCCTGCACTCAAGACCGACGAAATCAACGTCAATCTCACGCCAACGTGGCAACAGGCGGGGCGCATCTATGTGCGTCAGTCTGACCCACTTCCTCTCACCATCGTCGGATTGACCCTTGAAGTGAGCATCGGAGGCTGACATGGCAGTCGTACAGGTTCCATTCTCCACTAGTCCAACTGGACCAACCCTGCTGGCCGGGCAGTCGTATGCGGTTGGAGCGGGAACAATGGCACCGTCATTCACCTCGCAGTTTGCCCAAGCCATGACGGTTGCTGGTCCCATCGCAGGGATCTTCGGTTCGATCACGGGCGCCATCGGCTCGTTCTACGCGGCGCAGAGTCAGCAGAACCAGCTCAAGATGCAGGCGCAGAACCAGCGGTTCGCGGCCGAGATGGGCCGAATCAACCAGCGGTCCGCCGAGTTCACGGCAGGGCAGATTGGCCGCGAGGGCGCGGCTCGGTTCGGGCAGTATTCCATGCGCGCTGGGCAGGCGCGTGCGAGCGCGCAGGCAGCACTTGCTTCACGCGGTGCCGTCCTGGGTGCTGGCAGCGCCAAGGAAATCATCGGCAGCATGGACCTCATCAAGGAAATCGACCGCCTGAACATCAACGCATCCACAGTGCGCGAGCAGGAAGCCGCAAGGTTGCGGGCCTTCAACATCGGAGTCGGTGCCACGATGGCCGACATTTCCGCGCAGAACCTACAGGCGACCGCCGGCACGATCTACCCCGGCCTTGCTGCTGGCACGAGCCTGCTTGGCAGTGCGACCGAAATCGCCACCACCTGGGCGCGCAACCGCCGCATCGAGGAGTTGCTCGAGGGCGTCTCCACGCAGAGGATCTGACCCATGCCGACCGTACCTACCAGCTTCATCCCGCAGGTCGCCCCGCAGGGGGCCGGCGACATCGGCGACTTCGCCGCCCCCGGCATCGCTCCCGCTGAAAACCTGGCAGCGCCGCAGGTCGCACGGTTTGGTCAGCAGCTCACGCAGACGGGCATGGCGGCGTTCCGGCTCGGTTCGGCGATCCAAGACGGTATCGACGAGGCGAAGACCAAGGAAGCCGACGTAGCGGCTGGCAGGGGCATGCAGGCGGTGGCCGATAAGTACTCGTCCATGATCGGCAAGGATGCCGAGGTGAACTACGACGCCATGCAGGCCGAACTATCCCAGGCGGGGCAGTCGGCGATGAGCATGCTCGACAACGACGTGCAGCGTCGGATGCTCTCCCCGATCCTTGCGCGGAACATGGGCATCTTCCAGAGCCGCATGGGCCAGCACCGCGTGCAGCAGCTTCGCGTCTACCAGACGAACGAGTCCACGGCCCGCGCCGAATTGAGCGCCGACTACGCCATCCAGGCGTACTCGCAGCGCAGTCTGAAGGACGCCGAAGGTCGCCCGGTTGGGCTTATCAACTACGCGGCCAACGCAGATACAGCCATCGATGAGATCCGCAAGGCCGGCCAACTGATGGGCTACGCGCCGGACTCGGCGCAGATGAAGCAGCTCGAGCAGAAGGTATACGACCGGATGGCGATCGGGATCGTAAATGGTCTGATGGCCGAGAAGAACTACGCAGGTGCCAGCGAGTTCCTGTCCGACTCCGCGACCGTGGATAGCCTTGACGGCAAGACTCGGCAGGCGCTCGCGGATTCCGTTGATGCAAACCGTCAGCGGTCGGTGGTTGGCGAACTGGCAGCGAGCATCAAGGACACGGGGCTTTTGATGTCCAAGAGCGACCCGGACACCTACTGGCAGCAGAAGGACGGCCCGGTCGAGCCGCCGACTACGTTGCGCGAAGCGTTGGTCCTGACCGATCAGATTGCGGATGACCAGACTCGCAAGTTTGTCCAGGCCGAATTGCGGACGCAGTTCGCGCAGGATGATGCCCTGATTGAGCAGGAATACCGAACGCTGATCGACAACACGGAGCAGTTCCTTGCCGTGCCTGGGAACAGCCTCGCCGATATGCCAGCAGATCAGTTCGGCCGCCTCCGGCCCGTTGACCGAGCCAAGTACATGGCAGGCCAGCGGCAGCAGGACGAGATGACGGTGATGGAGCAGGTCGCACGTAACCCGGCGCTTGTCGCCGAGGGCGACTGGCTCGAGCGCAACCGCAACAAGATGACGCATTCGACTTTCGTCAAGCTGATGTCGGAGCGCACCAAGCCGGATCGCATCGTCGCCGCGACCATTGACGCGGATCAGCTTGAGTCCACGCTGCTTCGGAACGGATTCAACAAGATCGCCAACCCTCCACGTGGTGATGATGCAGCGGCTGCACAGTCGCTCTACATGCGCGACAACGTCAAGACGCTTATCAACGCCGAGCAGGAACGCGTCGGACGCCAGCTCTCACGCGACGAGAAGCAGCGCATCATTGACCGCACCGTTCTTGACAAGGTGTTTGTCAGCCGATGGGGTCGTGATCCCGAAGTGCCGTTTGCGTCGATGGCACCTGGCGAACTCGCGCAGGCATATGTGACCGTTGACAAGCAGGACGTTATGCTCCGCGACATTCCGCCAGCACGCATGACGCAGATCAGAAATTCTCTTGAGCGTTCCGGACTTCCGACTGACATCCGCAACATTGCGGAGGCTTGGCTCCGCGCAGGCAAGCCTCAATGATCGAACCCGATATCAACCAGCAGATGGCGCGTTTCGCGCCTTCCCAGAATCCCACGGACCCCGGTTTCGACGCCATTGAGAAGGCGGTCGCCGGCATGTCTGGCGTCCCGATGCCAGCGCCGGAACCCGTGGACATGGACATTGATCGCGCCGTGCAGGACATTGCCGCGCAGCGGAAGCAGGACATGGCGTCCTCGCTCATGGCTGCATCCGAGGTGAACCCCGACGAGGCGGCGCAGGCCGACGTTCTTGGCAAGCGGTTCGGCGTCGGGCAGGACATCGCGCTGCGGAACATGGCCGAAATGCGACGGCAGGCGATGGTCCAGGACACGGAGCGAATGGATCTCCTGCGGAAAGACCCAGTCCTCGCCAGATACATCGCCGACCGTGAGTTTGCCGCGCAGGCGAGCGACGATGTCGGTGTCCTGTCCATGCTTCGACCAATGGTGCTCGAGGCAGCGATGCTTCAGACCCAGGGCGGATTGTTCCGCGTGGTCGGCGCGGGTTACGAGCGCGGCGCAACGACTTCCGAACTTGGTGGCATCGGAACAAAAGGCCTATTTGGATTCGCTGAACCTGGCGATTTCGACCGTGCCAAAGAACTCACGAAGCGCATGCAGGCGCTCGGCCAGCCGGGACTAGTTGGTTCCGCGGCAGAGATGATCGCGCAGAACGTCGGCCAGCTTCGCACCATCGGTACAATGGCTGTCGCTGGCGCTGCGCTTGGCAGCATCGCTGGTCCGGCCGGACTTGTCGCAGGCGGTGCTCTTGGAGCTACCGCGGGCGTCGTGATTGGCACAGGAACGATGGAGGCCGGAAATCTGTATCTCAGCATGCGCGAGGAAGGGGTGTCCGATGACGCGGCTATCCCGGCAGCCATCGCCGGCGGTTTCCTGAACGGCCTGATCGAAGTGGTCGGCATGAAGATCGCGTCCGCTCCGTTCAAGGCGCTCGCGTCCAAGGTGATCCGCGAGGAGGTTTCCAAGGCCATCGCGCAGCCGACCATGCGTTCGGCGCTCATCGCTGCCGGCAAGGCATATGGCCTACAGGTCGGTGGCGAAGCAGCTGAGGAGGGATTGCAGGAAATCGTCGCCATCGCATCCGAGGAGATCGCCAAGGCAGCGGATGGGATCGACAGCGAGACGAGCCTGCGCGATGCCACGGGCCGCGTCATTGAGGCGTTTGCCTACGGCGGCATGGCGTCTGCACTGCTCGGCGGCATCGGCCCAGGCGCGAACCTCGTCGTGGACCTGCGTCGCGCCAGCGTTACGCAGCGGCAGCAGGACTTCTTCAACGGCCTCGCCGAGAACCGCAAGGAAAGCAAACTTGCCCAGCGCAACCCGCAGGGATACGAGCGTTTTCTTGCCGCACAGGCCCAGGACACGCCAGCAGAGACAATCTACGTAGACGCGGCCACCGCCCGTGACGTGCTCGCGCAGAGCGGCACCACGACGGCGCAGCTTGAGGAACTCCTCCCCGGCATCCGCGAACGTCTGGAACAGGCCGTGGAAACGGGCGGAGACGTGACCATCCCGACCTCGCAGTTCGGCGCTCGGCTCGCCAACACGGAACTCGGTAATGCGCTGCTGCCGCACATGCGCCTGTCGCCGGACGCCATGAGTGCGACTGAAGCCCAAGCGTTTGAGGCTGAGCGGCAGGCAGTTGTGGAGGAGGCACGCACGATCCTTGCAGCAAAGCAGGAAGCCGACGCGGCGTTCGTCGCCGAGGCGCAGCAGGTTGAGGACGAGGCGTTCGAGCAGATTCGTGCGGTCGGCAAGTTCACCGACATTGAGGCACGGACGATTGCCAAGTTGCGCCAGGCAATGGTGGTCGTGGACGCGGCCGAAGCCGGGATGACGCCGGCGCAGTACCAGCGCGAGCGTGGGGTGCCGTTGCAGGTGCGCGGTGAAGGTATGGCTGTACCAGTTGCGCCATCACAGGCAGTTGCTCCGCTTACGGCCAACGAAACCAATCCACTCCAAACCGCTCTGGGCGAACTATCGACACGCATCGAAGAACAGAACGCAAAGGTCGCAAACGAAAAACTTGAAAGTTCGAATCCTATTGCCAAGGCCGTGGCCGGAATCAAGGATTCCGTGCGTCGCTTAACCGACGCAATCAACGCTAACAACGAGGTTGAAATTGCCAATCAGGCATGGCGGCTTCGCAATCGCCTCAACAATAATCGTCAAAACCTAGATGCCAACACGCTTGCCGCAGTGGAAGGAATGCTTGCCAAACTTGATTCGTTGATGAAACAGCGTGGCATTGAAATTGATGACCCTATTGGACAGGATACAGATGATAATTTGGTAACACATAAAGTTGTTTCATGGTTGCCTGCTGCAAATGGTGAAGTAGGAACGGTAGGCGGCGGAGGGACAATTACGCAAGTCATTCAACCTGGAATTCAGCGAGTTCAAGGAAACAAGAGCGAAGTGTTGCAAAGAGGCGAAGTTGTAGCCACAGCGCATACTGCTGCGGAAACCGCCCAGCGTGAATCTGCGAATGCCCAGCGTGAAGCGGAAATGCGTGCAAAGCTGGAGGCAAAATTTGCGCCAGGGGAAACGTCAGCAGCGCAACAGGCGGAGGGGACGCTTGAGCAGGCCGCTATCTCACGCATGGACGCCGACTACCTCGCGGCGGTCGAGCGCGGCGACATGGAAGCTGCGCAGCGCATGGTGGACGAGGCGGCGAGGGCAAGTGGATACACAATTCCCGTGTACCACTTCACAAAGTCGGAACAGCCATTCACATCGTTTGATATCGAGCGAATGCAGAGTGGACCCGGCATTTGGCTGACCAGCTCACCGGAAGGCTGGTATGGCCGTCGCATGGATCTTTACCTGAATCCAGGAAAGATCGAGAACGTGAAGTCGCAATTCGATCCGACTTGGAACGAAGGCGAGTTGAGCATCGAGGGAATCATCAACGGTGATTTGGAAACGATTTCGCAGCAGAACATCAATACGCTCCGAAACACCGAAGACTACAGATCGACGTTCTATGTAGCCACTCGCCAGGAGCAAGTCAAATCCGCCGACCCCGTCACCTACGACGAGCAAGGCAACATCGTCCCGCTGTCGCGCCGCTTCGACATCACCAGCCCGAAGCTGTTCGAGCAGGCGGCAGCTCCGCTCGATCAGGCCGCCACGCTTGACTCCGACTACCTCGCGGCGGTCAAGCGCGGCGACATGGAAGCGGCGCAGCGCATGGTGGACGAGGCGGCGAAGGCAAGCGGATACACGGTTGGCCCGGTCTATCACGGCACTAAAAGAACATTCAAATCTTTTGAATCTAACCGTGATCCAAATGGATTAATCTACTTTAGCGAAGATCCAAAATTTGCTCGTAGTTATGCTATTGGTTCAGGTGGTCATAGAGAACCAGAGCAAAATGTTCAGGAACGCATTGATGCTGCAAAAGCACAATCTCGCGCATTGACAAAGCCGTTGTACGCGCAATTAGAAGAACAGTATGGATCGTGGAAAAACATACCTGATGAAGAGGCTGTTGCTGTATTGGATCGTGGGCGTGCGCTGGAGCGAGAACTTCTTGATGGAATGACTGCTGCACAGGCACAAATGGAGATGGGTGTTCGTGTTATCAACGCATATTTGCGTGCGCCAAAGATTTTCTTCCCGACCGAATCGAACATTGATGAATACTTGCCAATAATTCTGAAGAATTTTGGAGTTCAATCGTTTGATGAGTTGAAGGAAACCACCAAGAAGTACATTCGCGCTGGTCATTATTTGGTTTGGGAATCTCCGGAACTCGTTGATTTGATATTGCAAAACTATGACGCAATTCGGTTGGCTGAAACAGAAGGGAAGCCAGCACAAACTATTGCTGTCCGCAATAACACGCAGATCAAATCCGCCGATCCAGTCACCTATGACGAGCAAGGCAACATCGTCCCGCTGTCGCGCCGCTTCGACATCACCAGCCCGAAGCTGTTCGAGCAGGCGGCTGCCGGCCCAGCCCGCGGCGGATTCGACCCGCGCACTCTGAACGTCCTCGTCGGCAAGGGCGGCGATGTATCGACGCTCTCGCACGAGTTAATCCACCTCCGCATCGCCGAGTACCTACGCATGGCGCGAAGCGCCACGCCGCCGGCGCGTGTGATGGATGACCTCGACACGTTGTTCGTGTTCATGGGCGTGGAAGGGGCCACGCCCCAGGAGCGCCTGGACAACTACGAGACGATGATGATTGAGCGGCGCAAGCCGCTGGAGGAGAAGGTCACCTACAACTTCGAGATCTACCTGTACGAAGGCAAGGCTCCGAGCGTGGAGCTGCGCGGCGTGTTCGACCGTCTGTCCGCGTGGATGCGTCGCGTGTATAAGTCGATTCGTGACGACCTGAACACGATTTACCGCCGAGAGTTTGGCACCGATCTCCCGATCCTCACGTCCGAAGTCCGCTCCGTGTTCGACCGCATGCTCGCGTCCGAGGAGCAGATTAAGCGGCAGGAAGCCATCAGTGGCATGAAGGGTCTGTTCCAGACTCAGGCCGAGAGCGGCATGGCAGACGCCGAATGGGCCGCGTACCAGGCCATGCAGCAGGAGGCTACGGATGCTGCCGTCACCGACCTGAACACCGCCAGCATGCGGCAGCTTCAGTGGCTCGGAAACGCACGCGCCCGCATCCTGCGCGACCTTCAGAAGAAGCACGAAGCCAAGCGCAAGGAAGTCACCGCCGAGGTGGCCGCTACCGTCAAGGTGGAACCCGTGTACCGGGCCATGACCTACCTGCGCTACGGTCGGTTCGTGGACACGGACGGTGCCGAGGTGGAGGTTGAAGGCACGCACCGCTTGGACATCGAGAAGGTCCGCGCCATGTACGCTGGCATGCCGTCGGCCGAAAGCGTCGAGCCGATCCGCGCCACGGGAATGGCCGTGCCAGCGAACGTGCGCCCGGACATCACGCCGCTCGGTACGGGCAAGTATGGGATGCTCGGCCGCGACGGGTTGGACCCCGATGTTGTCGCCGAGACGTTCGGCTACGGCAGCGGCGACGAGATGGTCCGCGCCCTGCTCGCCGCCAAGCCCATGAAGGAAGCGGTTGCCGAGCGCACGGATGCCGAGATGCTTCGACGGTTCGGTGAAATGAACACCCCCGCGGCGCTCGAGGCCGAAGTGCAAAAGGCGCTTCACAACGAGGCTCGCGCTCGGTTCGTGGCCGTGGAGCTGCGGCACATCGCCAAGGCAACGCAGCCCGTGCGTGTCATGCTCGAGGCAGCCAAGCAGGTTGCCGCCGACATGATCTCGGACATGACCGTCCGCGAAGTGCGCCCAAGCGAGTTCGTTGCCGCCGAGTCCAGGGCTGCACGCGACGCAACGCAGATAAACTCCTCGCGTGATCCGGTCGCTGCTGGAAAGGCCGCATACACACGTGCGTATAACGAAGCCGCAGCAGTTGGTGCGCCGGAAGACGTGCGCGTGGCGGGGGCATTGGCCGCCCAGGCGGATGCCGTTCAGAAGGCGCAGGCACGCATTGATGAATTGCGGAAGCGATATGGCGCTGATCCGCAGCAGGCGCTGATCCGCGCCAAGCGTGCACAGCTCTACCAGAATCAGCTCGCCGCCGAGGCGCTGCGTGTCAAGGAATACGTGGACAAGCAGGTCAAGTACCTGCGCGGCGTGATGCGAGACAGCAACGTCAAGCGCATGGGCGCTGCCGCGGCTGACCAGATTGCCGGCCTGCTCGAGCGGTTCGAGGTGGCCCAGGTCAGCCTGAAGCGTCTCGACGAGCGCCGCACGATGGCGAAGTACCTCGCCGACCTCGAGGCTGCCGGCGTGGTGCCGGACATTGCCGAGGAGATCACCGACGAGGCACGCCGCGTCAACTACAAGGAACTGAAGGTCAGCGAGTTCCGCGACCTGGTGGACGCCGTCCGTCAGATCGAGCACATCGGCAAGAACGAGCAGAAGATGCGTCTGGCCGAGGAGCGTGCTGCGTTCGAGGAAGTGCGCGACCAGATCGTCACCCGCATCCGTGCGGTCGGCAAGGTGCGCGAACTCCAGATTGATCCCCGCACGCCCCTGACCGGGATCGGCCGCACGGCGGCGTTCCTGCGCGGGTTCGCTGCTCAGCACCTGAAGGCGGCGTCCATCGCCCGCATCCTTGACGGCGGCAAGGAGGATGGACCGCTTTGGAACACCATCATCCGCACGGCGAACGACGCCTCCGACATGGAGACGCGCATGCGCGCCGAGGCGTCCCTGAAGCTTGGCGAGATCCTGAAGCCCGTGTTCGCGCTTGGCAACATGGGTGGCAAGGGGATGTTCTTCCCGTCCATCGGACGCAGCCTTAACCGCGAGGCGCGGATTTCCATTGCCCTGAATCTTGGCAACGACGGCAACCGCCAGCGTCTTCTTGACGGCGAAGGCTGGACGATGGAGAAGCTGCAGCCCGTCCTCGAGAGTCTGACCGAGGCCGAATGGATGGCCGTGCAGCAGGTGTGGGACTTCATCGACGGATACCGCCCGGAGATCGCCGCCAAGGAGCGACGGCTGTATGGCAAGGAGCCGACCTGGGTGACGCCCGTGCCGTTCACCGTCCGCACGTCGGACGGCAAGGAGGTCGCCCTCCAGGGCGGCTACTACCCGGTCAAGTACGACCCGGTGGCATCCGACCGGGTGGCGACCGTGGACGCGGCCGAGGACGCCAAGCGCGAACTACAGGGCGCTTATACAGCAGCCACCACTCGGCGGTCGTTCGTCAAGGCACGTGCCAAGGAGGTCCGTGACAGGCCGCTCCTGTACACGCTCGACGCCGCGTTCAGCGGTGTGAACGACGTGATCCACGATCTGTCGTGGCACGAGTGGCTTATCTCCACGAACCGTCTGCTGCGGGACACGCAGTTTGCCAACGCCGTCCGCGAGACGCGTGGGCCGGAGTTCCTGAAGCAACTGCGCGACTGGTCGAAGGACAACGCGACCGGGGCGCGGGGCCAGCAGGTTGCCGGCGAGTCGGTCCTGTCCTGGCTCCGGCAGGGCATCAGCGCATCGGGCCTCGGGTTCAACGTGGTTAGTGCTGCCATGCAGGTCACTGGCTTCAACCAGAGCATCGTCCGCATCGGTGCCAAGTACGTTGGGCAGGGCATCGTGCAGTTCTCGACGAGTCCGTTCGAGTCGTCCAAGATGGTCGCCGAGAAGAGTTCGTTCATGGCCGAGCGCGGCCGCACGCAGTTCCGCGAGATCAACGAGATCAAGAACCGTGTACGCGGGCAGACAGAGGTGGCCCGCCGAGTGACGGCCGGCACCTACTTCTTGATGATGAACATGCAGCGGTCGGTGGATATCCCGACCTGGCTCGGCGCGTACCAGAAGGCGCTCGACGCCGGGAAGGACGATGCCAAGGCTGTGGCGCTCGCCGACCAGGCGGTGCGCGACTCGCAGGGCAGCGGCCTTGTCTCAGACCTGGCGGCCGTGGAGCGCGGCGGGCCGGCCATGAAGCTGTTCACGGTGTTCTATTCGTACATGAATACCGTCTACAACATGACCGCCGTGCAGACGATGACGGCCCGCAGCAAGGGCAAGTTGGCCGCCGACTACGCCATGCTGCTGGTGGTCCCGGTCGTGCTCGGATACGCCATCAAGAGCGTAATCCAGCCCGACGCCGGCGAGGACGAACTTGATCCCGAGGCTCTCGCCCGCAAGCTTGCCGCCGAGGAACTGTCGTACCTCATGGGCACGATGGTCATCGTCCGCGAGTTTGGTGGGGCCGCGCAGCTTATGACGGGCGCCGAGGGCGCTCGCATGGGCTACGGTGGCCCTGCCGGCCTGCGTGCCGTCGGCGAGGTCTACGGGCTTGCCACGCAGGCGGGCCAGCTCGAGTTCGACCGCGCCTTCCGCAGAGCGGCCATCAACACGCTCGGCGCGTTCACTGGCTTGCCGAGCGCCCAGGTCAACCGCACCATCGACGGCATTGAGGCGTTGGTGGAGGGCGAAGTCACTGGACCTACCGCCGTGCTCGCGCCGCTGACTGGCGTGCAGCGTTGATTACCGTACCCGTAACCGTACCCATGATCCGTAGCCTTCGATACGCCGAGGAACACCCGAGATGACGATTAGCAGCACTACACGCATCGCCGGCCCGTTCTTGAGCGGCACGGCACTCCCCTACACTTTCAAAGTGTTTGCAGCCGCCGACCTCAATGTCGTGCGCCTGAACACTTCAACGGGCGTTGAAACGTCGCTCGTCCTCGGCAGCGACTATACGGTCGCGTTGAACGGCAACCAGAACACGAACCCTGGCGGCACGGTGAACCTGACGGTGGCTGCCTCGGCGACGAGCACGGTCACGATCACGTCGGACATCGCCAACCTTCAGCCGACCGACCTAACGAACCAGGGCGGGTTCTACCCCGAGGTCATCACGGACTCGCTGGACCGAGCCACGATCCAGATTCAGCAGATGTCTGAGGACGTGGGCCGCAGCCTAAAGGGTCCGATTTCGGACGGCAACCTGAACATGGAGCTGCCGACCGCCGCGCAGCGGGCGAACTCGTTCTTGGCGTTCGACGCCAATGGCGTCCCGACGGCAGTGGTGTCCGGCTCGACTGGCGCACCCACGACGATCACTCGTCAGGTGTTCAGCGGTACGGGGTCGCAGACGGTGTTCACGTTGGCGAGCGATCCGGGCGCGCTCGGCAACAGCGCCCAGGTCTACATCGGTGGCGTGTACCAGCAGCGCAGCACCTACACCATCGGCGGCACGACGCTGACCTTTAGCTCCGCCCCGGTCGCCGGCACCGACAACATTGAGTTCGTGAACTTCCTGACGAGCAACATCGGCGCGACTAGCGCCGACCTCGTCACCTACACGCCGAGCGGCACGGGCGCGGTTGCCCGCAGCGCGGCGAGCAAGTTCGGTGAAACGGTCAGCGTGAAGGACTTCGGCGCGGTCGGCGATGGGACAACGGATGACACGGCTGCATTCACCGCATGGATTGTCCGTATCAAGCAAACTGGCAGCGGCATCATTCCACATGGAACGTACCGGGTTTCGGAAATCATTATCGATAGCGCAAATGGTTTGTTGATTGAATGGCAAGGATTGATCGTCGGAAAAACAACTGGTTCCTATGATGCAGTGCTGACCATTAGGAACTCGTCCGATATCACAATCGATGGCCGTCCTGCCATTTCAGCTCAATACAACACTGGTTATGCGTGCGCCATTGCGATTTACACAAACAACGCAACGCAGGCCACAAATATCAGCATCAGCAACTTTGCCATTAGTGCTGCACGCCTGGCATTCCGTATTGGTAGGGAAACCGAAACAGAGGCGCTGGTTTCCGAAATATCCATCACAAATGGATTCACCTATGGATGCCCGTCCGTAGTCGCGGCATACGGCGTCAACACATTCGCAAGTTTCTCCAATTGCAATCTGATTTCCAATTCGCTCGGTGGAAATGCTGGATGGCAAGCACTAGACCAATACACGATTCGCGCATTTGGAGCGAATCTGTTTATCAATGGCGGAGAAACGCAACACAATCAAATTACTGCCAACGCCACACTCTGTATTGAGCCGATTACGAATGCGACATACGGAAACAAGTGGGGTTCCATCGTAATAACCAACTGCGCCGTTGAATCAGCGAGCAAATTGGGATTGGCGCAGAATACATTGTCCGTTGCATCGCCAGCTGCTGCTACTGGCAACATGATCATCAAGGGATGTCGCGGATATCATTCCGGAAATTCGTTTGCGTTTATTGATCTCGGGGCAAACTTCACCGGGAAAGTAGTTGTTGGTGCCGGATCTGATTTCTATGCAGGTTCGGCGCGTTCATTTGCAAATGTTTCTGCTGCCGCAGCCTGCAACATTTATGTAGACGATGATGCATTTGGCACTAACTTCGTCCAGGGTTTGCAGGGAATTACCGGGGGAATCGTTCATTTCTCTCAACGCCAAATCTTGTTTGTGAATGACACCAGCAGCCAGGCTCTTTCGGCTGGCGGAGCCATGACTCCGTTGAAATTTCAAACCGTTGTGTCAACCCAAGACACGTCGCGTTTCAATTCTGGATATGCAACAGGCACTGGATTGTTTACTGTGCCAGCGGGCGGTTTGCGGAATGTGATGGTGATGGGGACCCTTCGAGTCAATACAAATCCGCAGCTTGTCATTGCTGTATCTATCAATGGGAGCGAAAGATTCTACGCCCCCCCAACTGTAAGTGGTTCTGGCGCAGACAACATCGTCACCATTACCACACTGCTGGGAGATATTACGGCAGGAACAACGATTTCTATTGAAGCCAAGGATTTGAGTGGTGCAGGAAACACCTGTAACTATGGCCAATTTGAGCGAATGGTCATTTCGGCAATGAACTAAGGAATTCCCATGCCACAAACCAAGCCAACATCCGAACAGGTCACCTTCCTCGCAGCCGGCACGGGCGCGTCCCAGCGCACTGTCTTGGACAAGCTCCGCGATGCCGTGAGCGTCAAGGACTTTGGTGCAGCAGGCAATGGAACGGCGGATGACACGGCAGAAATTCAGGCGGCACTTGACGCAGTTCCGGCCATCGGCGGATGCGTGTACTTCCCGGCGGGTACATATGTCGTGTCAGCGCCACTCGTCGTTGACTCAAACACCGTTTTAGTTGGCGACGGAATGTATGTGTCCAAGCTGTCTGCAACCACGGCATTTACGTCATCGCAGGCAATGGTCTACTCGAATGCCGAGAACAACATCACTATCGAAGATCTCGGATTCTTCGGCAATACGAACGGGACGCTCGGCGCTGGCACCGGAATTCACTTGAAGAACGGCACCAGGAACCAGGTTCGGAACTGCTACGTTGAGAACACCACGCAAGCTGGCATCCGTTACGAGGAGCAGAACACGGGAATCATTGAGTCGTGCGTTCTGCAAGCGTGTGGCCGAACCGGATATACGGACAACCACGGCGTGATGGTTTACTCGGATGCTGCATCTGCCATCCAGACATACTCCATCAAAGTCTTGTCGAACACGATTGCGACATCGTTCAGGAAGGGAATCACGACATTCTCCAATCTGTCGCTGTATGACCTTTTGATTTCAGGGAATACCGTTACTGGTTCTGGTCTTGGCAATATCTACATCGGCGGCGACGCAGGGTCCACGCATGACAAAATTCGTGTCGTTGGAAACTATTGCGAATCATCGCCAGTAAATATCCAAATTGGATCGACCAGCAATTCTGTGGTCGATGGAAACAACTGCGACAACAATTCTGGCAGCTCAAATATCGGGTTTGTCAATTCAACCGATTTGGTGATCTCAAACAACGTCGTGCAGAACTCTGCCGTACACGGGATTACTTTCGTTGCGGCTGCCGGCCAGCGGAACGAGCAGATCGCAATCATTGGCAACATTGTCCGCAATAGCAATCGAACTACTGCTGGGTTTGGAGCTGGTATCAGAATTGACGATACTGATGTCGCGCTCGTGGCATCCAACATTGTCGTCGATGATGCCGCCACAACTCGCCAGACTCATGGAATCGTGGACGCAGCGACCAACACGAATGTTTCGATCACGGACAATGTTGTCTTGAATGCAACATCGGCTCCATATCTGATCCAAACGACCACGGCAATGGTGTCTGCAATCAATCCAGGAACGACGTTTGAGTTCCGTGGCGGCCTGATTACAAGGCAAGCAGACAAGGCATTGGTGAATGGAAACAACAATAACGTCGTCATTCCATCCCAGTGCGGCGTCATGCGAATTACCGGGCCAACTGGCGCCTATAGCATCACTGGAATTGCTGGTGGCTCACTTGGTCGTGAACTTCTCATCGTCAATGACACGGCGCAAACGTTGACTCTTGAGTTTAATGACGCTGCAAGTTCTGCCGGCAATAAGCTTTATCCAACTGGTGGAGCGGATATGTCCGTTGGTTCGTATGCATCAAAGCGTTTGGTGTATTCAACAGTCAACGGCGCGAACTTTTGGGTGACGCCATGACCTCCACCCACAACGAAGAACTGTTCCTCGCCATCGGCCGCCTGGAAGGCAAGGTCGATTCCCTGCTCGCCATGCAGAGCCACCAGCAGGATCAGCTCAAGGAGCATGACTCGCGCATCCGCTCGCTCGAGCATTCACGTGGCTACATGCTTGGAACCGCAGCCGCCATCGGCGCGAGCATGAGCCTTGTATCCAACTACCTCATCCGCGCATTCACCTAAGGAACCACATGCCTACCGACATCGTTGTTGCTACTGACAAGCCGAGTTACCTGACAACTAGCCTCATCAGCGTTACGTCTGGCACGGCCTATACCACCACCGACCCGACCACGACAGCTCCTAGCACTACCGGGCAGAATTTCTTGATCCCGACGAACCTCGGTGACAAGCCGAGCCTGCTTCGCCTTGCCCCGTTCTGCGGCGCTAATGCTGCCCCGACTTCTACCACGTTCGCAAGCGGCGGTATCCGCGTAGTCGGTTGGTCTAGTTACACGCAGACGAACGGTAATCTGGTGTACATCCCGACGATTCTTGCTGACATTTCGCTCGGTCTAACGACCGGGACCGTGCAGTCGGAAACGGTAAACGGCGTCGTGCAGTATCCGTTTTCCACGGCAACTGTTGGTGCTGGCGTGCCGACCGTGAACGTCTATAGCCCTGGCACGGCATCTGGAGCGAATGTCGAATCGTGTGCCGCAGTCATTGATTGCGTCGGAATGCAGTACATCCAGCTTCAGTTCAAGGCTACGGCCAGCGTTGCTAGTCCGAAGATGGGATGTTTCTACGCATTCATTTAAAGGAATCACCATGCGAACTCGCATTCTTCCCAGAATTGGAACGCAGCCATCGCTGAACCGCGGTCCGAACGTGTATGGCAGCGATAAGGCGTCGCGGTTCGTTTCTGATCTTGCGTCAGGAACCGATTCTCTGGACATCATCCTTCTCGGAGACAGCAATACCGGATCGGCCATTGCCGGTATGTGGGGCTATCACCAGGGGTTCTGCGAGGCGATGAACGGGAAGGGATGGACTTTTTACGGCACGCCTTTGCTTGCGGCAAAAAATGGCAGAGAAATTAACAACGCTCCGGATCTGTGGCGCGGCGGAATTAATTACTTTGCTCCTACTGGTTCGTTTCTTTCGGGAATTACATCGGGAGGAGCAACGGCCTATTCGATTTGGAGTCCGACCGGAAATTGGACGCGCTATGGCGGCAGTGGTGTTAATGGTACGTTTTTGACTGGTGTATCTATTACCAGCACAACCGGAGACTTCGCCTGTAGTGCGGCTGCAGCAGAGCTTCGTGGTGGTCAAACCGTTACGATTGAAGGAACATTCGGCGGAACAGGAGATATCTCGGGATACACCAATCCAAAAACTTACTACATCGTTGCGACCAACGGATCAACCACGTTTCAGCTTTCGACATCTCTCAATGGGACACCGATCACCACTACTGCTGGTACTCCAACTGGGTTGACATATACGCCCGCTAACGATTCTCGTGATGATTGGGCGTACATTTCCTCGGCAACGCAGTATTTCCAAACTTCTGGACTATATATCAATTCCGACAACCCGTTAGCGACTGCCGGAAACACGTTGTATTACAGAATCCGGTATGGAACCTTTATCACCAGCGGCGGCGGATTCTGCCCGATGGTATTCAACGGATCATCGGCGGAACAGTTTTCTCCGCGCAGATTCCAATCCAGCACCGGGTCTTCGTATTCGTACGCAGTCCGTGAGGATTCTTGGGTGACCGCTGGAACCACCTCATACCGTGGTACTTGGTCGTTCGTAGGAACTGGATCTGATGTCTGCAAGGGTCCGATGGCGATTGCCAATCAATCCTTCTATCGACGGACGAAGGGTTGGTCGATCCACTCGCACGCATACCTCGGCGGTCAAAGCAGCGACATGATCGCTTCGACAATCAAGAACAACGTTCCGCTAACGGTCATGCAGAATAATTTGCAGGAGATCCGAGAGCGTCAAATCACTGCTGGTGGTACTGGCCGAGTGCTATTGATGTACCAGGCCGGAATCAATTCAAGTCCCGCAAGCGGACAGGAAACCGCGTCTAAATGGGTTGCGGCCGCACGCGATATTTGGGATGTCTACAAGGCGGCATGGGTCAGCTTGGGGTATCCGCTTGAGGATCTTGCGTGTTGTTTTTGGTGCAGCCATCAGGCGAACTCTGCGGACACCAGCAATCCGGCGACGGTTCCTGGGAACCTGATTGCCGTCCGTGCGGCGGCGAATCAAATGGCTATTGATGTTCCGGACATGACCGTCATCGACATCAAGCGACTGCTCAACTACAACCAGTTGCTCATGGGTACTGGCGACATCGGCGCAGCTGGAAACCCGGTTGCTAGCAACGGCAAGCCGTACTATCAGCGCATCAACAATTGGCCGACCGCAGGTAGCGATTTCTATGAGCATCTGTCTGGCGGTTGGACAAACATTGTTGGTCCTGTCTATCACCCAACTGATGGATACACCATCATGTGTAACAACATTTTGAACGCATTGCTGTCAGCATGAGAACATTGCTGTTAGTGTTTATTCTTGCTGGGTGCAACCCGGTCGCACGGATCTCCGCAAACGCGACGGCGATCCGCAACGAGGCCGGCGCGCTCATCGACCACGGGAACGCCACTGGCGACCAGGTGGTGGTGCAGGGCGCGACCCGCATCGACGCCGCCGCGGCGGCCATCCACGGCGACATCCCGTCCGTGCAGGCGGTCACGCCGGCGTGGCTATCCACCCTCCAGTGGTGGGGCATCGCGGTGGCGGTCGCTGGCATCGCGTTCCTTGTGTGGCAGTCTGGGATTGGCACGGCCGTCCGCATCGCCATAGGGTGGTTGCCTCGCCGAAAGGTGGCTATAGCCGACCTCGCCGCAAGTACACTAGACCCGTCTCGTCCCGAAGGGGACAGGGAACTCGTGGCTGCGCTCCGGGCGGACCCGGAAATTGATGCAGCATTTAAACGCGCCAAAGGGCGCAAACAGAAAGGCACGGCATGAGTCAGTTTCTCGGCAGCATTTGGTTCGGCGTGATGTTGGCGCTGGCGGGCTACATCGTCGGCAACGTCCTGCCCATCGGCAAGTTCATGGACATGTTCAAGTCGAAGTGACCAGCCCCGAGGCGTTCGCGCCTACGGCACTGCGAGCGGGCGTGGCCTACGGGCTGCGCCCGCTGTGCCAAATGAAAACCC
>Ga0181364_1000044_pt1 | contig 21213 bp, 25 predicted proteins | sample Fa13NDMM110SN_FD_130108 | JGI IMG/M metagenome (GOLD analysis project Ga0181364, IMG submission 130108) | Freshwater viral communities from Lake Michigan, USA - Fa13.ND.MM110.S.N | ecosystem: Environmental > Aquatic > Freshwater > Lake | place: USA: Michigan | collected 2013-09-24
ACCTTTGCAACATCAAGTGGAATAGCAACCTTTGCAACATCAAGTGGAATAGCAACCTTTGCAACATCAAGTGGAATAGCAACCTTTGCAACATCAAGTGGAATAGCAACCTTTGCAACATCAGCAGGTATATCAACAAGTGTTATAGGTGGTATAGGATCCATCACACAACTCCAAGTCACTGGAATATCTACATTCACTAATGGACCTATATTAGTAGGAACAGGAACTTCAACAGGAACAGCATCACAACGACTTCAAGTTACTGGTGGTGCTTATGTTTCTGGTAATGTTGGAATAGGAACCACAAATCCACTAGTTGCACTTGATGTTGCCGGAAATATCAGACAAGAACTTCATACTCCTATGATGCCGGTAGGACTTAATTATGATATTGGTAAAAACTGGACTCAAATTGAAATGGGTGCCGGACTAGAACGAATTGAATCATTAGTTTATTGTGGTAATGGTATTGTTCTTGCCGGAAGTGGTGATAGTTCTGGTGATGGAGACATTTATAGATCAACTGACTTTGGTGTCACCTTTACTCAAATTGAAATGGGTGTCGGACTAGAAGAAATTGGTTCATTAGTTTATTGTGGTAATGGTATTGTTCTTGCCGGAAGTGGTGATAGTTCTGGTGATGGAGACATTTATAGATCAACTGACTTTGGTGTCACCTTTACCAAAATTGAAATGGGTGCCGGACTAGAAAGAATTCTATCATTAGTTTATTGTGGTAATGGTATTGTTCTTGCCGGAAGTGGTTCTGGTGCTGATAATGGAGACATTTATAGGTCAACTGACTTTGGTCTGACCTACACTCAAATTGAAATGGGTGCCGGACTAGAACGAATTGAATCATTAGTTTATTGTGGTAATGGTATTGTTCTTGCCGGAAGTGGTTCTGATGCTGGTGATGGAGACATTTATAGATCAACTGACTTTGGTCTGACCTATACTCAAATTGAAATGAATGCCGGACTAGAAAGAATTCTATCATTAGTTTATTGTGGTAATGGTATTGTTCTTGCCGGAAGTGGTTCTGATGCTGGTGATGGAGACATTTATAGATCTGATGTTGGGTTCTCACAGGCATCGACGATTCAAGGTATTCATCATCAACATCTAACCGGTAATCTTGGCATTGGAACCACAAATCCAACATCAAAATTTCATATCGTTGGTAATACTCTTGTAACTGGTGTTTCTACAGTTACTTCACTGAATTCAACCAATATTAATGCATCAGGTATCGTTACTGCAATTGGAGGTTTTGTAAGCACAGCAAATACAACACCAATTACGATACAATTAGTAGGAAATCAACTTACTTTTAATGCTGTGGGAATTGGTAGTACTACTTTCACCTTATTCTAAATAACAATATGAGGAAAAATCGATGTCTATAACAAGAAACAGAGAGCTATCACAATTTGGATTTTTTATTCACATTGATGATACTACCAAAAATGTTGGTATTGCAACGACTGCAACTCCTTATGTTGGTATAGGAACAACCAATCCAGGTTTTAAATTAGATATTAATGGTGATATTAATTTTACAGGGGATATTTATCGAGATGGAAGTCTTTTTGTAACAAGTATTGATGCAAATAATAATTCTACTGCAGGACAGTTTATTTCTACAGTCACATCAGGAACTGCACCATTAGTTGTTCTTTCTGATACTCAAGTCACAAACCTAAATGCCTCATTCTTAAGAGGCAAACTTCCTCCTACTGGTGATATTGTAGGAATAACGGATACTCAAACTCTTACGAATAAAACACTTACTTCTCCTACTGTTAACACAGCAATTATTGGTTCTGCTGGCATAACTTTTAATGGAACATCAGGAACTACAACACTTCAGGCATCTGCAACTGCTTCTGGAACACTCACTCTTCCTGCTGCAACTGATACTTTAGTTGGAAAAACTACATTAGATACTCTTACCAATAAGACCATTGCAGCAGGTTCTAATACCATTACAGGACTGACAAATTCAAATCTATCCGGATCTGCTGGTATTAGTAATGCAAATCTTGCGAACGCTACAATTTCTGGAATTTCACTTGGTTCTAATCTAAATGCATTATCTTTTAATGGATACATAACTGCTGCCACCTCTTATAATGGTTCTGCTGCAGTAAATGTTTCTGTTGCTGGAACATCGATCAACACTGGAAATACATTAGTTGCAAGAGATATTAGTGGTGATTTTACCGCAGGATCAATCACTGCAACTCAATATACCTCAACATCAGATATTAGTCTTAAAAAAAATGTATTTACAATTGAAAATGCACTAGAAAAAATACTATCTCTTCGTGGTGTTGAGTATGATCGTATAGAAAATGGAGAACATCAGATTGGTTTGATTGCTCAGGAGGTTGAAAAGATTATTCCTGAGGTTGTTTATGGAGATGAAATTAAATCAGTTGCTTATGCAAATATAGTTGCATTACTCATAGAAGCAATTAAAGAACTTAAAGAAGAGATTAACGATTTAAAAAAAAAACAAGTATAAATACTTTTATAAATAACTGAAAAAGAGACTATATAAATATGGCTGTATTAGGCGCTACTAATTTAACCGGATGTAATAGTATTCCAGACTTTATTGCTACTGGAAGTTTGATGTTATTTCAACAAACATCCGCACCTTCAGGGTGGACTAAGCAAACAACACACGATAACAAAGCACTTCGTGTTGTAACTGGAACCGCAACACCAGGTGGTTCTACCGCATTTACTTCTGTATTTGCAAGTAGAACCCCTGCAGGTACTATAGCTGTAACTGCAGGTAGTGTTGGTAATACTACATTAACCACACCACAGATTCCATCTCACACTCACACCAATGGTGGAGGGTCCAATTTTAATGCTGCCAGCCCCTTCCCCAGCACTGGCAATGTTTCCGTGAACAGTTCAGCGACCACTGGTTCCACTGGCGGTGACGGTGCTCACACTCACCCATTTACTGCTAGTACTGCGGCATTTTCAGGAACTGCACTGGACTTTGCAGTTCAATATGTAGATGTAATCATTTGTTCTAAAAACTAGACTTAACAAATATGTTTTATTATGTTAAAATTAACCATAACAAAAAAGAGGTAACATGAGACTCGTAATTGTCCCAATAGATACTAGGATTTCAATAGACGGAGAGAGCATTACTGAATGTGATGTATCTTGGCTTCCAGAATTCGTTGGTGACATAACGGGTGTACCGCAAAAAGTTCATGCACTGCAATGGTATGATGATCATGGAGAAATTGAACTTAGGTCTAATGATACTAATATAAAAATAACAGAACTAGGAATTTTTGAGCAAGCAATTGCTAAACATGCAGAAAAAAAGGCAGCAATAGAAAAAGAAGCAGCAGAAGCAGCAGCAGCAGAAGAAGAATCCTACGATGCTTTATTTGAAGCACAACAACAAGAAATGTCATATGGAATAACCGACATTGATATAGATAGCCTTCTTGCAAATCTTGAACAAAAAAAGATATTTGAAGGATTAAAGTCTGCTGCAGAACAAATTAATGAACAACAAAGAATAAATGAACAATTGGCATCGAATATAACCGACATTGATATAGATAACCTTCTTGCAGATCTTGAACAACAAAAGAAGAATTCTGAAGTCATCGATATAGATAAACTTATTGTAAATCTTGAACAACAAAGGAAGAATTCTGAAGTCATCGATATAGATAAACTTATTGTAGATCTTGAACAACAAAGGAAGAATTCTGAAGTCATCGATATAGATAAACTTATTGTAGATCTTGAACAACAAAAGAAGGATTCTGATTCTATGTTATATGGGATAACCGATTCTGGTATAGATAAAGTTCTTGCAGAAATTGAATCTAATGATTACTCTACTACGAGTAAGATTGATATAGATAAACTTCTTGCAGAACTTGAGTTGGAAGAGGTTGAGTCCTCTGATGAGAGTGATATTGTAATATCTAAGAAAAAGAAAAAAGTTGTAAAAGAAGTAGGTATTGCAACAGTTTAATAATGGATAAATTGAAAAATATTCCCCATATTCGTTATATAAACTTAGATGAACGAGTAGATAGAAGAAATTATTTAGAAAATGAATTTAAAAACTATGGTATATCTAATTATATAAGGATATCTGCAAATAGATATGGTCCTCACAATTATAATGATTGGGAGAAACAATTAATATTTGAAGAAAGAGAGAATAAAATAAGTTATATTTCAATTTTAGTTAATCAATTGCAAAGTATTATAGATTGGTATAACGAAAATATATCTGAAACTTGCTTGATTTTAGAAGACGATTTAAATTTTTCTACTGTTAAATACTGGTCTTTTGATTGGGATTATCTCGTAAGTAGATTGCCTTGTAATTGGGATTGTATTCAGTTACATATAATTGGACAAAGGTATATTCCCATGGGTCTAACAAGACGAACTAAAAATAATCATGGGGCAACTTGTTATCTAATCAATAGAAGATATGCTAAAAAACTTATTGATATGCATTATGTAAACGGTAAGTTTAAATTCTATAATAATTATGGGTATGGAAAAAATTGGCCTATCTACCATTGTCAATCTCCAGATTTTGTTCCTTATGAAATAGGAGTTACATACTCATTTCCTGTTTTTATTACTAATTCTACTTTTGGTAGTGATTGTTATGATGGAAAAATTAACATGATGGCTAGAAAATCAGACGCTTTAATATTAAAATGGTGGAGAGATGCCTCACAAAAATATTCTTTAGATGATCTTTTTTTATTAGACAAGTTAAGATTAAAAGAACTTCTACTTCCAATTTCTTATAGTAATGATGATACTAGAGCATCCTTTGGTCATGCTCATAATGGATTATAATGGACTAACATGAAATTGCACCCAAAGTTAGTTGGCATTCCCCACATTTATTATATAAACTTAGAAGATCGTATAGATCGAAAAGAGTTTATGGAAAATCAGTTTAAAAAGTTAGGTATTGAAAATTATACAAGAGTAAATGCATCAGAATTTTTAAAGAATGATATTTCGACATGGGAAGACAAGATATATTTTGCTAGCCGTATACCAGACGGAGTAAAAAGAGATGGGGACTATAGAAGATCTGCTTGTATCTCTTTAACGCATATGGAAGTAATAAGGAAATGGGTTGAAGAAACCTCTGAAGAATATATGATTATTATGGAAGATGATAATGATTTGAGGTTGGTAAACTTTTGGCATTTTGATTGGCAATATTTTATGAATAATTTACCTTATGATTGGGATGCGGTACAACTAATGTATAATTCCGGCAGGACAATATATTGTTTTTTACATCCTAAAACAGAAATAACTTGGAATGGCCCTTTGCTTATTAATAGGGAGTATGCAAAAAAATTAATTTCCTTATATTATTTTCATGGAAAATATAATTTTAGGAAAAAAATGAATAGAATGGATTTTCCGTTTTACAATTTATATGGTAGTAGATATAGATATGTTGATGTTGATGACTTTTTAGCGTTTGGTGGTAAAGTATATCAATTGCCATTATTTACTACAAATCCTAATCTTGACCTCCCACCTAAACAACATCACAAAAAATGTAGAAGAGCTCATGTTATATGGTGGACCCAATTGCGAGATAAGTTTACTTTAGAAGATTTTTTTACTTATGGTAAACCTTATGACTATCAAATGAAGATTGAGATAAGTTGAATGGAAAAGTTTAAAGAAATTGCTCCAATTTATTATATTACAAGATTTGACAGATATGAATCACAAGAGTATACTGAAACTAACTTAGAAAAAAATAAAATTTTTAATTTTAATAAAGTAACATATAATGATAATTTTTCAGAAAATAATGAATTAAATTTTTCTATTTCAATTATTAAAACTTTAAGAACATGGTTAGAAAAAAGTAATGAACAGTATATTATAATATCTACAGATGATATTGATTATGGGTATATTGATTATTTTCATTTTGATTGGAATTATTTAATGAATAATCTTCCATATAATATGGATTCTCTTCAACTGGGATTTGAAAATAAATTGGAAATATTACCATGTTTTTTACATCCAGTTAAAGATTTTTATGGATTTGGCATGACTCTAATAAAAAGAAGATATGCTGAAAAATTAGTCAAACTTTATTATGTTAATGGTGAATATAAATTTAATCACAAAATTTCTAATATATTTTGGAAAAGATCTGATAACTTTGTTACCCCACACTATTTTTTAAATCAAAGTGGGAGAGGGTATTCTATACCAATGTTTCCAAGAAATCCTGATTTGGTGAGTGATAAATATTTTACGAAAGAATCCCTTCTAAATCATAGAAAGTTATATTCACGGTGGTGGAAAGAACTTAGAGACACAAGGTCATTGGAATCTTTTTTCTGCTATTTAACTTATAATGATCTTATTATAACATTACCTAAGGAACATGAATCAAAAATTACTAGATAATAACTATATTATTATTCCAAATTTTATATCTAATTACAGAGCAAATAAACTCAAAGATGAGTTTGTAGAGTTTTCTCAAAAAAATAATTTGGAAGGAGATTCTCAAATTCCAACTTCTTCCTCTGATTATAATTACATTTCATTCTTAGAACTTCTCTGTGAAAAAACACCAGAAGTATCTGAAATACTAGAAGAAAATGTTTTACCCACATACGCATATGCTAGGGTTTATAAAAATAGATCGGTATTAAAAAAACATTCTGATAGAGATTCCTGTGAGATTTCTTTGACCTTACACCTAGGTGGTGATCAAGATTGGCCAATTTTTATTAAAAATCCAGAAGGCAAAGATCAATCTGTAGTTCTTGCACCAGGTGATGCCATGATGTATCGTGGAACAATCGCAGAACATTGGAGAGATGAATATGTTGGTAATGAGTATACTCAAGTATTTCTTCATTATGTAAGAAGTAGGGGAGATTGTGCATATACTTATTTTGATACTGAAGATCATAAAGGAGAACATGGAAATCACAATAAACAAATGACAACTGATAAAACTTTAGAAGTAGAAGTAAAAGAAGATACTATCAAACGTTCTCCAATTCTAATTAAACCAGCATCTAAATTAGAAGATTTTGTACAAGTATTTGATAATGTTTTATCTCAAGAAAACTGTAATTTAATACTGGATGAATATAAAAATACATTAGAATGGCAAAATACTCGCACTGGTGATGGGCAAGTAGCAAAAGACACACGTAATTGTATGGAAATTGGACTTTCTCTTAATCAAGTGCTTGAACAAAATTTTGATGTTAGAAAAAACTTGGACAATATAGTTTTTGAATCAGTAAGAAAAGTAATTGCTAATTACAATGCTCTTGTTCCTACATTCCGTATAGATATTGATACTGGATATAATCTACTTAGATATAGAGAAGGTGAGTTTTATACACAACACACAGATTCATTTAAAGAACAACAGAGATCTTTATCTTGTTCTCTTCAATTAAATGAAGATTATGTGGGAGGAGAATTTGCTCTCTTTGATCGTGAAATGATGATAAGAACCAGCGCTGGATCTGCTATTGTATTCCCATCAAACTTCATGTATCCTCATGAGATTATGCCTGTTATTAGAGGGACTAGGTATTCTGTTATTACTTGGTTGGTATGAAGTTAAATCTATGATAAATCTATGATAAATATATCAAAAGTATCATAATGTTTTCAGTACATCAGCATTGGGATCCTCTTCAAGTTTGTGCCGTAGGTCGTAGTTACCCACCAGAATTCTATAGCTTTATTGAAAATACTAAAGTTAGATCTGTACTGGAGAGAATTGCAATTGAAACTGAAGAAGATTATCAAAAACTTATAAAAATTTTAAAATCATTTAATGTAACGGTTGTTCGTAACGATATTTCAGAAAATAGAGAAGATCATTTCTGGGCCGAACATTATTCTCCTCCACCAATGGTTCCTAGAGATCATACTGTAATGATAGGAGAAAAATTTTATATGCCTGGTGCTGAATTTGGATATAATATATTTGATAATGTATCCGGGTTCCAAGAAGAATTTTCTATATTGCAAAGTAATAACAAACTGACATCTAAACAGAAAATTAGATTCAACGAAAAATTACAAAGGGCCCTTGTAAATCGCAAAATTAATAGACAAAAAGGATATCTAGAAAAAGTTAAGTCAATTCTTAGATCAATTAATCACAATCCATTAACTACTTTTCCAAATAATAAAAAATTTAATACTTTTGGTAGTATAGAAAAATTTTTAAAAGATCATAATACTGAAATAATCTACGATAAATATGTTAGTGGTGCTACTACAACCAGAGTTGGAAAGGATATCTACATTGGGACAGTAGTTAGAGATGAAATTGGAACCGATTGCTTTAACGAGTATCTAAGGTTTATAAAAAATAGCCTTGGTCCTGATTATAGAATTCATATAGTAAATTGTGGAACTCATAGTGATGGTGTCTTTACTCCGGTAAAACCTGGATTAATCATTAGTCTTAATGACATACAAACATACAGCAAAACTTTTCCTGATTGGGAAGTTGTATATTTGCCTGAGCAAAGCTTTGCTAAAATTAAACCATTTATGGACCTTAAAAAGAAAAATAAAGGTAAGTGGTGGGTTCCTGGTGAAGAACTCAATGATGATTTTACTGATTTTGTTGAGAGTTGGTTAAAGGATTGGGTTCTTTATGTTGAAGAAACAGTGTTTGATGTTAACATGTTGATAATCAACCCAACTAATGTTATAGTCAATAATTATAATAAAAATGTTTTTGATGCCTTTGATCGTCATGGTATCACTGCACATATATGTAATTTTCGTCATAGATATTTCTGGGACGGTGGATTGCATTGTATCACCAGTGATTTAAGTAGAGAGGGCACTATGCAAGATTATTTTCCGGAAAGAAACAAATAATGGAAGAAATAGAAAATTGGATTAGTAAAATTAAAGAAACTCATCCAAATCTGAAGGGACATTCCATTTGTCCTTTTGCTAAAACAGACACTTATAAAATTTTACAATCTTCAATTGATAATATTCAACCTTTGAATGAAAAATTTGGTGTTGTTATTTTTATTGTAGAGGATGATCTTACTGAGGAGTATATTCTTAAAAAAGTAGAGGAATTTAATGCAAATTACCCAGAGTACATTTTTTTAGAGGATTTAAAGGATAGACCTACGTTTATTAATAAAGTTCAGACAAATAATGGGAAGTATAACTTAATTTTGTATCAAAATGCAAAATTCTTAACCAAAATGCGTCATCTCATAGCAACAACCACTTATTTTGATCTATGGGATAAAATATATTTAAAAAAGATTCTTGGAAAAGACTATGAAGATGTTCAAAAAATTAGAGGTAAATAATATTAATTAAAATGATTGAAGTATTATTCATTGCTAAGATTAAAAATTTAACTTCCGAGTATGAGGAGTATAATAGCAGTCTTTATGCAAGTGCAAAAAAGATGGATGGATTTATTGGAATAGATAGTGAAGTTGTAGATGGAATTGAGATAACTATTAGTAAATGGAAAACTAAAGAAGATGTTGATATCTGGGCAAAAGATCCAGAACATATGAAAGCTAAAAGTCGTGTAAAAGAATGGTACGACTGGTATAGATCTAAACATTTTGATCTATGAGATAACACATATTCAAAAAAGATTCTCGGAAAAGACTATCAAGATGTTCAAAAAATTAAATCTAAATAATACGAACCCACTCTGCATAAATTCTATTGCAATTGTCCCATTTTAAGTCTACACATTCAAATTCAAAATAGTCTGAAAATTTTTTGTGAAATTCAAAAGACCACAGAAAAAAATCTATATCCTCGCATTCTTCATTTGGATGATCTTTTACCCCAGGATTACATCTCCAATAAATTCTTGATGTGGGATTTAGTAAATTGACTAATGAACTAATTTGTGATATAATTTTATCTTCTGATCCAAAGTTTACACTACCTAAACAAAAAGCAACATCAAATTTTTGATTTGTTTTAAATTCTTCTAAACTTACTTTATAATCAGATTCATCATAGGCGGGATCAATACCAATTAAATTTTTTATTTTACCTTTGAATGGATTTGGTCCGCAACCGACATCTAAAATCCATTCACTGTCATTTACTTTATTAATAAGATTCCAACCGGAGTATTCATATTTGTCTAAATCGCTTACCCATTTGGTTGCAAAGTAATCATTTAGTTGTTTTTGATTCATATTTTTAACTCCCCTCTTGATTTTTTTAAATTAATTATCTTCTTTTTAAATTTTTCAGGTGCCCAAGTTGTTTTCCACTCATTCCATAATTTTTCTTGCCATAGTCGGCATTCCTTAATGTTTTTTTCAACATTAAGATAATCTTCTATCTCGGTAAGATTATCACATAAAAGATAAAAATTCCATAAATTTTTACAAGGTACAGATATCTTTTGTTTATAAAGTTTTCCAACTGCCAAACGGTGCTTTGTATCGGGGGGACTATTTTTATATAACGATTGATATATTGCCCAATTAAACTCCTCTTTACTAAAATTTGTAATTCTAATATCACAATTACAATCAAGATTAAATTGTTCAAATGTTGTTTCACTATGGCTAAATAGGATTATATTTTTAATATTTTTAATCTCTTCAATATTATATAATAAATTATTATTATAATCAGTAAAATATTCAATAGAGTCCTCAAAATCAATCCAATTGACAGTTGTTGAACTTCTTGTCTGCATTTTTTTATAATTTAGTATATTGTATTTTTTTTCATAACCAGCATTTACGCATTCTTTAAAGCAATTTATATCAGGATGAAAATTTAAACATCTAGATAAAAAATTTCCACCCGCACCAGGCATATAACTTAACCTAATCACCTTTTCATTCATGAAATTACCGGAGAGAATATTTTTTACTGGTGTTCCTGGTTCAAGATGGAGTGGTATTGCTCAGACATTAGAAACAATGTCTGGTATGAATATCTCTGATCGCACTCCTGAACGTGAATACGACCATCATAGTTATACTGGGCACAAAGGAGCATATTTTGGTCCAGGGATGGAGTTTGAACCAGTTCTTAATTCTGATTACATTGATCAGGCATGGGTTAAACCTCAAGGATGCAAACTTGTTAAAAGTCATGAGTGGTCTTATTATTTAGATCAAATAAAAAATAAATTTCATAATGATTGGATTATAATGATATATCGTCCAGATATGAGTAGTTATGCGTGGTGGCACGAAGCTGGTGGATTTCAAATTAAATATCCAAATTATGAATCTTATCAAAATAGTGCTATAATGATGTCTGAGATTATGAGACAAAACTCTGAGATATTAAAGTTTGGTATGATAAATAAATGTAAGTGGGAATACTTCACTTCTGATTGGATTTGGGATAATTTTAACCAAACCATTAACGTAAATGAAGTATTTGGTGATATTTTAATTACCATAATTCGTTAACATCATAAATAACATTAAATACTAAGGAGTTTAAAAAATGATTTCGGGAAAAGAATTTGTTAAAAAAATTAAAAACGAAAATTTAGAATTGTTTGAGCAATCTCGTTTAAATGTTCGTCGTTTCTTTGCGTCAAATCCAAGCAAAGAGCATATGATTGAACATTTCACGGGTCGTATGGTTAATGAAGCAATTAATATGAAGGCAATTGCTGCTGAAGTTGCTTCTGCTCCTGCATCCATGGATGTTGCTGAACTTGAATTGCTTACCAAACAAGCACAAGACGAAGCAAAGCACTTCCGTATGGTAAAGGAAGTTATTGAGCACATCTCAGGTAAAACTGTAGATGTCGCAGAGGCATTTGCTGCCGAAGCTGCTTCACCTCAGGCAAAGGGTGCATGTCTTTTAGATAAGTATGGAGCATCTTCTGATCCTGCTGCTCTTGCTGCATACCAACTCGTCGCTGAGGGTCGTGCAGAGGCAGTATGGAATGAAATGTCCGAATGTGTAGAAGATCAGTTTATTTCTTCACGTTATGCTGCTATTGCTAAAGATGAAGGATTCCACGCCAATATCGGTGGTTGGAAACTTGAGAGACTTGTAGAAGGTTGTGCTGAACTTCAAGATCGTATTCTTGCAATGGTTTCTCAAATGCGTTCAGATCTTCTTGAGATCAGCAACAAGAATACTGCTGTTGCTGCCTGATAATTAACCTTATATTATGAGTTCATTTGAATTGAGAAATCGCAAAGATAATACTCGTATAATCAAGTGGGTTAGTGCTGGTACAATACTCATCGCAATGGTGTTTCATGTACTGGGACTAACCCCTTGGAATAGCCTCCTACAACTCATAGGTGCATCTGGTTGGACCTATGTTGGATTTAAGTGGAAAGAAAAATCAATTATTATGAATTTTCTTCCACAATTTTTTATTATTATACCAGGACTAATTTACTTGTTCTTTATAAAATGATAAACTTTGATTATGATAAACTTATTATATTAAAGTATCTATTTGGTGGGGGGGGAGTTTTTTTACAATCTTGTTTAGGGTTAAGTGATGATGCAGTTTTTAAACAAAAAGATTTAGCCCAAATGCAATTAGATGGTAAATTGTCAGTTGAAAAAAAGTTAAAATATTTATTACTAGCTACAAAACAGCAGTCCGAAAGACAAATATGGGGTGACTGGGGATTTAGGAGGGGTTTTTGGAATATTAAGGATACAGATTATTCACTATACGGAAAAGAATATATATCTCGTAAGTTTGCACCAATAGTACATAAATGTATTGATAATAATAAATTTATTTTCCAAACAGTTCATGAGGATAAGCTTTTAATTTCAATGTTAAGATATTGGAAAAATAGTAAAGTAATAATATTTAAAAACGAACAAAAATTTGCATCAACAAGAGCATTGGGTGATGTTGGTCACGCCCCTAAAAGAATCCGTACATCCACAGACCCAGCAAAGACAAGAATTGACAGTAAATCATATTTTATTAATCCTGATATTTTAAAACTTAATATTACTGAAAAATATTTTTGGTGTTCAATAACCAAGTTGCAATTGGATCAATCCCAAATAAATAATTTATCATATGAATGGGATTGTGATTGGTATTTTTCTAGAGATAAAACTATTGATGAAATTGAAAAACTTTATGATTTGCTTGGATTATCAGGATTCAATTTAAAAGTGATATCTGAATTTTATGAGGCTTGGATAAATGCAATTAAATTTTGATTATGATAAAGTCATTATAGTAAAATATTTAATTGGAGGAGGAGGAGTTTTTTTACAATCTTGTTTAGGGTTAAGTGATGATGTAGTTTTTAAACAAAAAGATTTAGCCCAAATGCAATTAGATGGTAAATTGTCAGTTGAAAAAAAGTTAAAATATTTATTACTAGCTACAAAACAGCAGTCCGAAAGACAAATATGGGTTGATTGGGGATTTGGTAGGGGGAGCTTTTGGGGCGTTAACGGAGAATATTATTTAGAATGCGAAAAAGAATATATATCTCATATGTACAATCCAATAATAAGTAAATGTATTGATAATAATAAATTTATTTTCCAAACAGTTGGGAAGGATGAGATTTTAATTGCAATGTTAAGATATTGGAAAAATAGTAAAGTAATAATATTTAAAAACGAACAAAAATTTTCATCAACAAGAGTATTGGGAAAATATTTCAATATTGATTCATTTAGTTCAGTAACCAAGTTGCAATTGGAACAATCCCAAATAAATAATTTATCATATGAATGGGATTGTGATTGGTATTTTTCTAGAGATAGAACTATTGGTGAAATTGAAAAACTTTATGATTCATTTAAATTATCAGGATTCAATTCAGAAGTGATATCTGAATTTTATGAGGCTTGGAGAAATGCAATTAAATTTTGATTATGATAAAGTCATTATAGTAAAATATTTAATTGGTGGAGGAGGTAAATTTTTATGTACTTGCTTAGGGTTAAGTCATGATGCAATCTTCACACAAAAAGATTTAGCTCAAATGCAATTAGATGATAAGTTTCCAATTGAAAAAAAGTTAAAATATTTATTACTAGCTACAAAACAGCAGTCCGAAAGACAAATATGGGATGACTGGGGTCTCGGTGGATTTTGGGGACCTCCGGAAAGGAGTTTTATAAGAAATAATAATTATCTACAAGGAAATACAACAAATATTATTGAAGAAATTAATCCAATAGTACACGAATGTATAGATAATAATAAATTTATTTTATTACCAGTTCATGATGATAAGGTTTTAATATCAATCTTAAAATATTGGAAAAATAGTAAAGTAATAATATTTAAAAACGAACTAAAATTTGCATCAACAAGAGTATTGGGAAAATATTCTAATATTGATTCATTAAGTTCAATAACCAAGTTGCAATTGGATCAATCCCAAATAAATAATTTATCATATGAATGGGATTGTGATTGGTATTATTCTAGAGATAAAACTGTTAGTGAAATTGAAAAACTTTATGATTCATTTGGATTATCAGGATTCAATTCAGAAGTGATATCTGAATTTTATAAAGCTTGGAGAAATGCAATTAAATTTTGATTACGATAAAGTTATCATATTAAAATATCTACCTGGTGGAGGAGGTAAATTTTTATCTGGTTGTTTAGGGTTAAGTGATGATGTAGTTCTCATGCGAAAAGATTTAGCTCAAATGCAATTAGATGGTAAGTTGCCAATTGAAAAAAAGTTAAAATATTTATTACTATCTACAAAACAGCAGTCCGAAAGACAAATATGGGTTGATTGGGGATTTGGTAGGGGGAGCTTTTGGGGCGCTAACGTAGGAGATTATTTAGAATCCGGAAAAGAATATATATCTCATATGTGCAATCCAATAATAAGTAAATGTATTGATAATAATAAATTTATTTTATTACCAGTTCATGAGGATAAGGTTTTAATTGCAATGTTAAGATATTGGAAAAATAGTAAAGTAATAATATTTAAAAATGAACTAAAATTTAGATTAACAAGAGCATTGGGAAACTTCGGCACTAATTCATTTAGTTCAGTAACCAAGTTTCGATTTGATCAATTTAAGTTAAATAATTTATCATATGAATGGGATTGTGATTGGTATTATTCTAGAGATAAAACTGTTAGTGAAATTGAAAAACTTTATGATTCATTTAAATTATCAGGATTCAATTCAGAAGTGATATCTGAATTTTATGGAGATTGGAGAAATGCAATTAAATTTTGATTACGATAAAGTCATTATAGTAAAATATTTAATTGGTGGAGGAGGTAAATTTTTATCTACTTGCTTAGGGTTAAGTGATGATGCAGTTCTCATGCGAGAAGATTTAGCTCAAATGCAATTAGATGGTAAGTTGCCAATTGAAAAAAAGTTAAAATATTTATTACTAGCTACAAAACAGCAGTCCGAAAGACAAATATGGGATGACTGGGGATTATATGATGATTATTTTTGGGGTGTGCAAGAAGAACAGTATACATTAAATGACCCTCTTTTTCCAGGATCAGGAACTAGAGAATATATTATTGGCAGAATTAAAAAAGTAGTATATAATTGTATTGATAATAATAAATTTATGCTCAACATAGCCCATTCCGATGTTTTTTTAATGCCAATACTAAACTATTGGAAAAATAGTAAAGTAATAGTATTTAAAAATGAAAATAAATTTAGATTAACAAGAAAAATTAAAGATTTTTGGATAGAAGGAAAAATACAGAATTTTGCTAGAAGACATATTGATAAGCAAGTACTATTTGATTCAAATAAATATGATAATGAGTTATATGAATGGGATTGTGATTGGTATTATTCTAGAGATAAAACTGTTAGTGAAATTGAAAAACTTTATGATTCATTTGGATTATCAGGATTCAATTCAGAAGTGATATCTGAATTTTATGAGGCTTGGATTGAGGTAAATTTAAAATGAAAAAAATGTTAATTCTTACTGGACCACAAGGGACTGGTAATCACCTTTGGTCTAAAATATTTTCATTACATCCAGATGTATTTGGGTGGAAAACTTTACTTAATAATTATTGGGAAGCGCATAGATTTTCTGAACCATTTTGCAAATACTGGAGAGATCCCAGTTTACTCAAAGATTTTGATTGGTCTACTCATAATTATTTCTTTACAAGCATCAGTATTCCTTTGGGAATTAAAGAAACTAAATGGGAACCTAATATCATGGAATTCTCCAATACTGTTGAATCATTGGGTATTGATACCCAAATTGCAGTTATTGGTAGAGATCAAAATATTTTATATCACCAACAAAATAGATTGAGAGATGAAAGTACTCTTCCTCATTTTATGAATCAGTTAGATAAATTTCCAGATCCATTTTTTCTGAGTTATGAACTATTATATCTCTATAAAGAAAAATATCTTAAAACACTAAATCTAAATATTCCAATTGAATGGAATCATTCCAAAATTAATGAAATACTAGAAAATGATCCTAACAAAAAATATGTACATTCGGTAGAAAATTATATTCTTGATAATTGCAATCGTACTGGAAAAATTTTAAATAAATTACCAATTTGAATTATGTCTATAAATTTCAATTGTTCCAATATGGTTATTGTTAGGTATCATGGTGGTGGACCTGGTGGAGAGTTTTTAAAAAATTGTTTATCTTTGAGTAATAGTGCTGTGATGAGCCATCGTGTACTTGCAGAATTGCAATTAAATGGGAAATTAAATTATGATAAAAAAGTTAATTTTTTAAATTCTTTAATCTCTAGTAATCCTCTAAACTTTTGGAATGATTTGAAATTATATAGTAATAATTTAATTGGTACTGATTTTGCAAAATTTGGAAAAATACCTCCAGAAGAATATTCTAAATTAAAATTTAACCCAATAATGGATAGATTAACAAATAAACAAAAAAAATATTTTTTTATTACACTTCATGACTATGATCCCTTAAATAATATATTAGAAGCATTTCCAAATGCCAAAATAATAGAGTTTATAAATGAAAATTTATTTAGATCTATTCGTAATTGTAATAATTGCAATTCATTTTTTTCATTTTTATTTTATGTTATTGTAAATGATCCAAAAATATATCCAAATATATATGAAAAATGGAAAGATTTAAAAGTAAATGTATCATTAGATAAAAAATATTTAATTTCTATGGTACATGAAGATTTTGCAAAATTATTAGCAAATAAAACTTTAATAAAAAGTTTAAAAAAACTACATCATGCAAAATTAATTGAAACTAAATGGAATAAAGTAGGTAACAATAAATGGCCACCATGTCCAAAATATATTCGAGAATACATGAAATTTGATTCTGAATTGAGAAAAGAAATCCAAAATACGTTTTATTTTAATTATGAAAATCACTTAGATGATAAGAAAAAAGATAAGAAATTAAAATTTATGAATAAACATAGTGATAAGATAATATACACATGGGATACTAATTGGTATTTTTCTTTAGAAGATACATTAAAAAAATTTAAGGAACTATATGAATTATTGGGGTTGGATAATTATGATGAAACTTCTCTTTCACTAGTATATAATAGTTGGATAGATAAAATAGATGAAATGAAAAAATTTCAATTATCAGAATGAAGAAATTATTAATCATAACCGGACCTCAAGGATCTGGCAATCATTTTTTTAGTAGAGTGTTTAGTACACATTCTAAAGTTGGTGGTTGGAAAAGTCTTCTTGACAAGTATTGGGTTCCGAGTGCTCAAGAATACTTTGCAAAGTATTGGGTTCATCCAGAAGAACTCACGGAAAAAGATTTTGAAGAATATAATTATTGGTTAGCAAATGTAAGTTGCCCATTTTTTTATTATGGTGTTAGATATGTTCCAAAGATTAAGGAGTTTGCAGAGAAAGCACAATCTTTTGGAATTGATGTGCAGATCGCAATTATTGTAAGAGATTCAAATATTAATGAACTGCAACAATTAAGAATGCGTGGAGAAATTACAACTCCCATTGCACAAGAATACTATTATAATACTCTTATTCCTTCAGAATTCAAAGTTCACTTTCTTGATAATGAAGCATTCTTTTTACATAGAAAATATTATTTAAAGTGGGTAAGTAAACTTCTTGATTTTCCTGTAGACTATGATAATCCAGATATTTTTAAATTTATAGATGAAGACCCAAACAAAAAATATGTTAAATATGTTGTAGAATATAATCCATTGGATAAATGCAATAAGACTGTAATTAACATAAAAGAAAGACCGTGAAAAAACTTTTAATCATAACCGGACCTCAAGGATCTGGCAATCATTTTTTTAGTAGAGTGTTTAGCACACACTCTGAAGTTGGTGGTTGGAAAAGTCTTCTTGATAGGTATTGGGTTCCAAGTGATGAAGAATACTTTGCAAAGTATTGGGTTCATCCAGAAGAACTCATGGAAAAAGATTTTGAAGAATATAATTATTGGTTAGCAAATGTAAGTTGCCCATTTTATTATGATGGAGTTAGGTATACACCAAAAATTTTAGAAGTAGCAGAAAAAGCAAAGTCATTTGGAATTGATGTAGAAATTGCTATTATTACTAGAGATCAAAATATTAATAGTGAACAACAATTGCGTGTTAGGAAAGAAATTACAATTCCTATTGCACAAGAATACTATTATAATACTCTTATTCCTTCAGAATTCAAAGTTCACTTTCTTGATAATGAAGCATTCTTTTTACATAGAAAACATTATCTCATATGGGTAAGTAAACTTCTTGATTTTCCTGTAGACTATGATAATCCAGATATTTTTAAATTTATAGATGAAGACCCAAACAAAAAATATGTTAAATATGTTAAGGAATATTGGCTTGACGAAGATGTTTGGAGTGGAATCCGACCAAAGAATGATAGAGAAAAAGACTTGATGTTACGTTTATCCCAATTAGACCAAAATTGGCCAAGCAAATCTACAAGTACTATTACTGTGTTTAAAGAAGTTGAGAACTTTGAGAACCAAATAGCAAAGTTTTATAACGCTCCGTATGCAGTCGCAACAGATTGTTGCACTCACGCAGTGGAACTCTGCTTGCGGTATAAAAATTATAATAACATAACAGTACCAACACATACTTATATTTCAATTCCTTTTACGTTAGAGAAATTAAATCTAAACTGGAAATTTGAGTATCAAGAATGGAAAGATTTTTATTACCTTGGAAACACAAATATTATAGATGCTGCAGTTTATTGGAAACAAAATGGTTATATTGAAAACACTTATATGTGTTTAAGTTTTCAATATAAAAAACATTTAAGTCTTGGAAGAGGTGGTGCGATTCTCTTGCAAAATAAAGAGGATTATGATATACTTAAAAAGATGTCTTATGATGGAAGGTCTCCAAATCAACAGTGGATGAAGCAAGATATAGATTGTATGGGTTATCATTATTACATGACTCCAGAAACTGCATTATTGGGATTGGACAAATTAAAAAAAGTTAAAAATCAAACTTCTCAAAAATGGAGTTATTTACATTATCCAAATCTATCAAATATGAAGGTGTTTTTAAAAAATGGATTTAAATAACAAACTTAAAGGTCTTCCTCACATTTATTATTTTAATTTAGATAATAGAGTTGATCGTAAAGAATATATAGAAAATCAGTTTGAAAAGTGGAATATATCAAATTATACTAGAATTAGTGGAACAAAGTACCTGGCATCAGAATGGAAAAAATGGATACATTTAGTTGATGGGTTTCAAAGTGAGGAACATCTAATTGATCATATGAAGCATAATAAACATGCACCTTTTTTATCAATAGGGACCACGATTAACCATATAGATTTTTTATCTTTTTGGTTGAAAAGTACCAATGATGAAAATTTAATTTTAATGGAAGATGATTATGATTTGAGTTTAATTGAATACTGGCATTTTGATTGGGAATATTTAATGAATAATATTCCATATGATTGGGATTGTATACAACTGGGATATGAATCAAACATTGAAATTAAATTTTTCTTATGTACTAAACCAATTTCTGGAACCTTTTTTGGACCTTGTATGTTAAACCGCAGGTATGTAGAACATCTTGTAAATTTATACTATGACCAACAGAACAATATTTTTACAATATTTAAAAATAATGAATTTTTTAATGTTGATAATAGTATATGCGAAAATGGAAAAGTTTACTGCTTGCCCCTAATAACAATTAATAATAAATTGGGAAGTGGGGAGGATAATATTCCTCTAGAAGAATATTATCAGGGTAATAAAATATCTAGAGAACTTTATTATTATTGGTGGGAAAACCAAAGAGATAAAATTACTTTAGAACAATTTTTTAAACTTGATGGGGGGGGAATGATTTTATCAGTAGAAAAAATATTAAAAAAAATGTTCTCACGTTGCTGGTGGGTAGCAGGGAACAAGTTTTCTCTCCCTTGGTGGGATCTCCCCAACATGAATAATAACACTATATGATAGATGTTAAAAAAGTTAAAAATCAAATTCCTAAAGAATGGAGTTATGTAGATTGCTCCAACCTGGCATAAATGTCAGTGTTAAAATGATTGATTTTATAAAACCTAACTGGCACATTGAAGAGTTTAAAACTCTTAATTATACTCTATCTACACATAGAGATGAAGAGTTAGTGGATCAATATCTATCATCTGGACATAGTAAAGAAAAATTATCCATCTATAAGTATCATTTACCAAACCCAATGCCAAAATGCGTTAATGATTATATTGTCCCGCATTTTACTTTTTTAGATAAGGTTGCACCTGCAGTTAATTACTTCAAACCTGGGCAATACCTACCTCTTCATATAGATTTGTATGGTAAGTATGTAGAAATGAATGATGCTAATTCTGAAAATGTAGTAAGATGTATGGTGATGTTAGAAGACAGTTCTCCTGGTCAAATTTTACAAATAAAAGATAGGTGCATAGGATTTTGGAACTCTGGCAATTGCTTTTATTGGAATTATGACGAGATCCACGCATTTTATAATTTTAGTATGAAAGACCGTTATGCAATTCAACTTACTGGTGTTTTGAAATGAAAAGTCAAAATGAATGGGATACACTGAAGAAAGTTATCGTGGGTGTCGCGGATTATGCAACAGTTCCGGAGGTAGATCTAAGTGTCCGTACAATTAACTATGCAGACCGAAAAGATA
>Ga0181364_1000048_pt1 | contig 19656 bp, 21 predicted proteins | sample Fa13NDMM110SN_FD_130108 | JGI IMG/M metagenome (GOLD analysis project Ga0181364, IMG submission 130108) | Freshwater viral communities from Lake Michigan, USA - Fa13.ND.MM110.S.N | ecosystem: Environmental > Aquatic > Freshwater > Lake | place: USA: Michigan | collected 2013-09-24
TCTTTATAGAAAGCGATTATATCTTTAATAAGAATAGCATTGACTCTGTAATAGATATTTTTGAAAATAATGAATATGGTAAAAATTGTGTTGGATTCGCTGGCTATGATGGTCCAGATTTTTATAAAAAAGAACATACTGATAAAATATATCCAGAAATCTTAAGAAATGATTATGGAGAAGACAACCTAAACAGATCAATCATGTATAAACCATTTGATGTCGAAACTAAATTTGGTAAAAAACAACTAGAATTAGTATCAAATTCTTGTGGCACAATGTATTTTAATTGGCAAAAATTAAAATTGCTCAAACAAGATTTTCCAAATGAATTTGAAAATTGGATATTAAGAGTAACAGAGAAAATTAGCACAAGTGCTCCAGGGTCAAGAAGAAATCTTAACGACGGAATAATGAGTCATGGCATTTCTTGGCTTTGGACAAAATGGGCTATTAAAAATAATATAGATACAAATAAATACGCAGGTTTGCTAAATATAAAACCTAGCATTGCAAATCATATAAATGGAGCAGGACTTAATGGAGGCAGTTTAAATGAAGGTCAAACTTTTGTTGAAAGTCCCTCTTGGCAAGAATAAAAGATATACAAAGTATTAAAATAGATGTATAATATTTAAAATGAAAATTTTCGATTGTTTTACTTTTTCCCATGAATTAGATCTACTAGAAATAAGATTGAACTCCTTGAATGATGTTGTTGACGTTTTTGTATTAACAGAATCTGAACAAACTTTTACAGGACTTGATAAAGAGTTAATTTTTAATAAAAATAAAGATAGATTTTCTAAATTTTTACATAAAATAAGACATGTTATCGCACCTAAAGTAGAAGGACTTCCATCTATTGAAGATTATCAGAGGAATACACCTTGCCATTCTTGTTGGCAAAGAGAATTTTTCCAAATGAATTATTTTTTTAATTTTATTCAAGATGCAGCTTCAGATGATATTCTACTAATTAATCCCTTAGATGAAATCCCAAGAGCTAATATTATAGAAAAATATAAAAATGAAATTACAACTCCAAGATGTTTAATTTATGACCTTTATTTTTATAAATTAAATTTAATAGCAGTTAATAATCAAAAAACACAGGACTTATTGAAATCAAATCCAGGACACAAGGATAGTCGAGGATCATTAGATGCTTCACTCGGAGCTCCATATCCATGGTACGGATCAGTAATTGGACAAAATAAGTATATAAATAGAAATTTTTGGCCAACTGTACATCATCAAAGAAATCGCATGGATCTAATTGAAAATGCTGGATGGCATTATACATACGTCAGCAGTGAAGAAGATATTTTAAGAAAAATAAAATCCTTTTCTCATGCAGATTATTTCAGAGATGAAAATGCAGATAATTTAGAAACTATAAAAAATGCAATTCAAAATAATACAGAAATTATTTCTGCAGACAGACATCTTGAAAAGATTGACATAAATGAACTTGACGCACCTCAATATGTTTTAGATAATATAGAAAAATATAAACACTTAATTAAATGAAAATACATTTTTACGACGATGATCCAAGATTAGTCTCTGACCCCATTTATCATTTAAAAATGGGAAGTTTCGGCACTGTAGCCTATCACATGAATAAAGTTCTAAAAAAAATGGATTATTATGCCGAACCAGATCAAGCAGATTGGGTAGGAAAATGTGGAGCTTTAGATCCTCAATTTAAATATAAAGATAAAAAAAGTTTCTATATTAATGTTTGGGAAACGAATAATACTCTTCCATTTTATCTTTTGCATAATGCACAAGGCAAATTAATATTTGGACTCTGTGATAAAACAAGTAATTTATGGAGAAAATACGGATTCCAAGCAGAAACAATTTATGGAGGTTGTGACACAGATTTTTGGCATCAAACACAAGAAAAAAATAAAGATCAATTTGTATTTTGTCATATAAATCATGCGACTGTTAGAAGTGGTCTAGATATTATTATTCCCGCTTTTGCTTTAAAATTTAAAAATAATAAAGATGTAAAATTAATTATTAAAGATTCTGGTGGAGTCAATCATAAGTTACTCCAATTTATCAATTCATTTAAATGCGAAAATATAGAGTACATAAATGACTTTTGGACTACAGAACAAGTTAGAGATCTATATAGTAAATCACACGCTTGCATTAATCTTCTTAGATCTACGAGTTTTGGAATGCCATTGCTAGAATCTTCCGCTTGTAACTCTTTGTGTATCTGTGGAGACGTAACCCCAACAAACGAATTAGTAGATTCAAGTTACGCTATGATGATCAAACCAAAAGGTGAAATTCCAATTTATCCATTTATAAATCAAGTCGAACAAGAAGTAGGACTTAAAAATTATTATGGATATTTTGAATATCCAGAAGTTCCATATTTTTGGGATTTTGAAGTAGAAACTGTTGGACAATCTTTATTCGAAGTTTACAATAACTGGTCGTCTTATAAAAAAATTGATACAAGAACCCCAATTATAAATAACTGGAAATGGGAAAACTCTGCAACTAAATTAATAAATATATTATCAAAATATTAATTGGGTATGTAATATACAGTTGTCTATTTAAATGAAAATAATATCTCATCGAGGAAATTTGAATGGACCCAATTCAATTACCGAAAACTCTATAATAGCAATAAGTGCAGCTTTAGATAAGGGTTTTGATGTAGAAATAGACGTTTGGTTCAAAAGTGGGAAATGGTACTTAGGACATGACAAACCAACTTATAGCGTAGATGAATCTTTTCTTGAAAATAAAAAGCTCTGGTGTCATGCCAAGAATTTAGATGCTTTAAATTTGATGTTAAAAAATAAAAAAATACATTGTTTCTGGCATCAAAATGATGACTTTACTTTAACTTCTAAAAATTATATATGGACATATCCCGATAAGGATACCACTGGTAATTCTATTATAGTATTAATTAAAAAACAAAAAATACCTAAAAAAACTTTTGGTATATGTACCGATTTTCCACTATCATATATTAACTAAATATGAACTGGCTACTTAATATTAATAATTTCTCTTATCTAGATAGGCTTAAAATAGCTTTATTTATATTAAACTTTAAGAATAGATGGACTCAAGATACTCAAGTTAAGAAATTCGAAAAATCTATGGCTAGCTTTATTGGATCAAAATATGCTGTATTTACTTCTAGTGGTTCTACTGCAAATACTTTATTAGCTCAATACGTCAAAGATTCATCTAAGAGTTTTCAACAAAAAAATATAATAGTATTGCCCTCTACCACATGGCAAACATCATGCTCACCTTGGGTTAGAGAAGGCTTTCATCCACATTTTATAGATATTTCTTTAGAAAATTTTGCTATGGATAAAGCAAAGCTATTAGAATATGTAAAAAATAATCATAAAAAAATTGCATGCATATTTCCTACTTCATTAATAGGCTTTTCTCAAGATATAAATTTCTACAAAATGCTAGAAAAAAAATATAAAGTAAGAGTAATGCTAGATAATTGCGAAAATACTCTAGGTGATTTTGATGGTCAAAATTTATCATCTCATTTCACTTCATCAACTTCCACATATTTTGGTCACCAGATTCAATCAATAGAAGGCGGATTTATATTTACTAATTGTGAAAAGGAATACGAATACTTTCTAATGAATAGAAATCACGGAATGACAAGAAGCTTAAAAGTCTATGGTATAGATAATACAAAATATAAAAATAAAAATGTAGATTCATTATTTGATTTTTACTCACTTGGTAATAATTTTAGAAATACAGATTTAAATGCTTTTATTGGACTACTCGATTTGAACAGAATCAATTTTTATAAAGAAAAAAGAAATGAACTTTATAAATTCTATTACGACAACCTAGATCAAAGTAAATTTTATTTACCATGTAGTAGGCATTTAGAGCATGATATACCATTTTGTCTACCAATTATTGCTAAATATAATAATAAAGAATTATTTGAAAAAGCTTTAGAATATTGCAAAGTAAATGGTATAGAATATAGACCAATTATTTCTGGATTCTTAGGTTATCAAACCTGTTATAAAAAGTATTTTAATAAGAATAATGATTATTCAAATTCAATTTACCTACATAAATATGGATTTTATGTTGGATTACATTCTTCTTTGAAAAAAGAACAAATTTTAAATTTGACAAAAGGATTAAATAGTTTATAATATGAAAGGTAATAACTTTATGGAAACGTATCATGGAAAGAAAATAGACACAGCTAACATCTTGAATATTGAAGATGCAAGTAAATTAATTAAAGGTAGAAAAACGGTAGTAATAACTGGGGTAACTGGTCAAGATGGTAGTCATATGGTTGATTTTTTATTAAAAAATACTAATCTTTTAATATTTGGTGGAGTTAGGAGATTAAGCGTATACAACCATGAAAATATTAAACACATCCATTCTGATAGATTTCATCTAATTAATTTTGATCTTACTGATGCACATGCTATTGCTAGAACCGTAGAAAAAATGCAACCAGATTATTTTATTAATTTTGCAGCCCAAAGCTTTGTAGCGAGCAGTTGGGATTTTGCAAGACAAACTTGGCAAGCTAATTCAACTTCTGTATTAGATATATTAGAAGCAATCAGACTATATAAACCATCTTGTAGATTGTATCAAGCTGGATCAAGCGAAGAATTTGGTAATGTAGTTTATGTTCCACAAGACGAAAAACACCCATTAAGACCAAGAAGCCCTTATGGGGCAAGTAAAGCCGCAGCTAGACAATTAATTAAAGTATATAGAGATTCTTATAATCTTTATGCAATTCAAGGCTGGTTATTCAATCACGAAGGTACTAGGCGTGGCGAAGAATTTGTTACAAGAAAAATAACAAAAGGCGTAGCAAGAATTAGCAACGCAATCAAAGAAAATAAAAATTTTGATCCAATTGAATTAGGTAATATAGAAGCTAAAAGAGATTGGAGTGATGCAGAGGATTTTGTAGAAGGCGTATGGATGATGCTTAATCAAGAATCTTGTAATCCGTATTATAATGGAACTCCAGAAGAATATGTATTTTCATCAAATGAAACTCATACTATTAAAGAATTTGCTGAAAAAGCATTTAAATGCGCTGGAATAGATGGTTCTTGGATTTATATTGACCCAGATGGAAAAGCGGAAGATGAAATATTTTGTAGAAAGAAATCTGATGGAAAATACGAAGTGCTAATAAAAATTAATCCTAAATTTTATAGACCAGCAGAAGTAGAGCTATTACTAGGAGACTCAACAAAGGCGAGAAATGAATTAGGTTGGAAGCCAAAGATTTCATTTGACAATTTGGTTAAAAAGATGGTAGTATTTGATATTGAAAATTACAAGCCATAAACTTTGCCAATTTATAGTCAAGAAATATATTAAAGATAATGTAAATTGGGCCAGAGAGATCAAGATAGCTCAGAGCTTAATTAAAACCTATAAAGGGTATTCTTTTTGGAATAGTTTAAAACAATTAAAATTACCTAGTCTAGCCTGGTTTTTAACAGATGAAGGCAAAGCTTTCTTAGCTATTGAGCAAAAGAAGAATGATTTATCATTAGATAAGAAGCCCGACAATATCGTTCTTACTGAAAATAAAGCTGGAGAAGATAAAAAAGTTTGCCAAAAGCCCAAAAGTCTGTTAGAATTTATATCATATGGCAAAAAAATCTAAAGAAGAAATCATTGAATCATCTGGTCCAAGTGCATCAGATAGACTATTATCTTTTTTAAAAGACAATAAAGAAGATCATTACAATTTTGAAGAAGAGGTATATTACAAGGTATCTACTGGTAGCTTGAACCTGGATATCGCTACAGGTGGTGGTCTATGTCCAGGGTTACATAGATTTATTGGAATGAATGAAGGCGGCAAAACTTCAGAAGCACTTGAAGTAACAAAGAACTTTCTTAAATCAGTAGAAAACTCTAGAGCTTTACTTTTTAAAGCAGAGGGAAGATTGAGTAAAGAAGTTAAAGAACGATCTGGAATTAAGTTTGTAACTGACCCTAAAGAATGGGTTGACGGAACTTGCTTTGTATTTGAATGTAATATTTTTGAAACCGTTTCAGAATTAATGAAAGACCTCATTCAATCTAATGATGAAAATAAAAGATACATTTTTATTCTTGATTCAGTTGACGGATTAATGACTAAAGGTGATTCTCAAAAAAGCATGACAGAATCTACAAAGGTAGCAGGAGGAGCAGTTATCTCATCAATGTTAATGAAGAAGATTTCTCTTGCTCTTTCCAAACGTGGTCACATGGCTATTTTCATTAGTCAAGTCCGATCTGATATTAAACTTGATCCTTACGCAGCGAATAAAGATATTCGTCAAACTACCGCTACTGGTGGAAATGCATTATTACATTTTGCTAATTGGATTCTTGAATTTGAACCAAAGTTCAACAAAGACCTTATCCTTGAAAAACCAAATGATAGGTACGATCCAGTAAAAAATAAAATCATTGGACATAATGTTAAAATTGCAATCAAGAAATCAACTAATGAATCCACAAATTCAAAAGTGCAATATCCAATTAAGTATGGCCGTAAAGATGGATCTTCAGTTTGGAAAGAATACGAAGTTATTGATCAAATGTTAGCTTGGGAATTTGCAGTTGCTAAAGGTGCATGGGTGACTTTCTCTGACGAGATCATAGAAGAACTCAAACAACAAAATCTTGAACTCAAGAAGCAACATCAAGGCATAGATAATCTAAGATCATATCTTGAAGAACATAAATCTATTGTTGATTACTTCTACGATAAATTCATAAAAACACTTACACCATGAGGTTACTAAATATTAACGGCAAGCTCGTTAATAAAAATGTAAGAAATTCTCTAATAGATTGGCAAGGCAAGAGCCGTAGTAAATTACAGTTTAAATTTAAAGAGTTCTTTTATCCATACTGGAAGAATCATATAGTTTATGAAGAGTTTCCAGTTTACGGAAGCATGCTTAAAGTTGATTTATTAAATGCAACTAAAAAGATAGCAGTTGAGATTCAAGGTAATCAACATGAGTCTTTTAATAAGTTCTTTCATGATAATTCACGATTAAAATATCTTCAAAGTATAAAAAGAGATGTAAAAAAGGTAAAGTGGCTTGAAATGAATGAATTTAAATTCCTTGAACTATATGAGGACGATCTTAAGTCTTTATCACCACAATATATAGAAGAAAAGTGCGGAATATTAATTATTTAAGTGTAAAATTAGCTAGTGGCTAAAAATAAAAAGTTCAATTTTCCTAATAATCTATTAAAGCAACTAGATGAATGTAGTTTCGGTGGATATATTTTATTTAATTTTAATTCCAAGGGCGAGCCTCAAGTCTTTACAAAATTCGATAATCAAATGAATGCTATGGCACTTTTATATTATCTTGGTTCTTGGAGTAGCACAATTGATCAAATAAATATGGATGCCACAGCAGATGCTATTTTACAACAAGATAACAAAAGTAGAAACCAAGAAGACGATTCAGGCGAAGAAGAAAACGATTAAACTTTATTGACTTTTAATTTATAAGATGGTATCATGTATAAAGCATGATTTATTCTTCGCAGGTTGAACGACACGTATTAAGTGGGCTTATTAAATATCAGAATCTGTTCGCAGATGTTGATGTTTTCTTAAACGAATCAGACTTCTTTCATGAAGTACATTCGATTGTATACGCAGTTTACAAGAACACAAGATATAAAGGTGAAAAAGTAGATAAAGTATTATTAGCTGAAAAGATCAAGAATCTTGGTATTTCATTTAAAGATGATATTAATATTTACGATTATATTGATAATCTTTCGTTCTCTCAAATCACAGAAGAGGCTACGATGTCAGCTTGTAAAGAATTAGTTAAATTAAGAATCAGAAGAGAAATAAGTCAAACAGCAGACAAGCTAAAAACTTTCGTTGGCAAAAGTGGAGATGAAGCAGTAGATAAATTATTGCAGAAGCAGATTCAATTTACAATCAAAAGATTTCATCTTATATTTCAAATGATGAACCAATTAATCTATTCGAAGGCGTAGAAGATATCATCGAAGAAATTGGAAACAATCCTAAAGAAGAAGTCGGACTGGTAACTTCATATCCAGAATTTAATAGACTTTATGGTGGTTTAAAGAATGGAAATATTTACGCTATTGTAAGTAGGCCAGGTCAAGGAAAGTCCACATGGATTAATGACATATGTTTTAACGCAAGTATTAATTCAAAGAATAAGACTAAAACATTAATCTTGGATACTGAAATGCAAACATTTGATATTCAATTAAGAATGGTATCTTCACTTTCTGGTGTTCCAATGTGGTATCTTGAAACTGGTAATTGGCGCAGGAATGAAGACATGACTAAAAAAGTTAGAGAAGCATGGGTCAAAGTTAAGAATTACGAATATTATCATTATCATGTTGGCTCTAAGAACATTGATCAAATCTGTTCTATTATTAGAAGATGGTATCTTTCTAAAGTCGGCAGAGGAAATCAAGCATTGATCGCTTATGATTATGTTAAACTTACTGGTGAAAAGGTAGGGCAAAATTGGGCAGAGCATCAAGCTATTGGCGATAAGATTGATAAGCTAAAAAGAATTTCAGAAGAAATACATTGTCCAGTTATTACTGCGATGCAATTGAATCGTACTGGAGAAAATTTCAATAGAAACTCTTCAGCAGTAATTGATGATAGTTCTGCTATCGCTTTATCAGATAGATTACAATGGTTCGCATCATTTGTAGCAATCTTTAGAAGAAAGACATTAGACGAACTAGCTCTTGATGGCCAACAATTTGGAACTCATAAACTTGTTCCAACAAAAACCAGATTCCAAGGTAAAGAAGCTGCTGGTCACCAAGATTTAGTTAGAAGATTAGATCCAACTGGAAAAGAGATTTGGGCTCAAAACTATTTAAATTACAATGTTCAAAACTTTAAAATTGAAGAACGCGGTTCATTAGAAACAATTGCTCAAAGACAAAGAGAGCAATATGAATTAAATGATACAAATCGAAATGATGGAGAAGTATTGTGAACGTAAAACTAGTATCAGTCACCCAACCTAATATAGAAGGAATTGATAAATCAGAAGAGCTAGTAGCTTATTGCGCTAGAGTTAGTAATCCATCAAATCAAATGAATTCTGAAACATCTCCAAAACTACTTGCGTTTTTAATTAAACATAAACATTGGAGCCCATTTGAAATGGTCGATATGACTGTAGAAATTAAAACAAGCAGAGCAATTGCAGCTCAAATTTTAAGGCATCGTTCTTTTTCGTTCCAAGAATTTAGTCAAAGATATAGCGTGGCAAACCAATTTGAAGATGTAGAGTTGAGGCTCCAAGGAGATAAAAATAGGCAAGTTGGTGAAAAATTAATTTCAAAAGATCATCCAGCATATGATAATCTTAATCATCTAGTCGCAGAAACTTTATCTATGAGTCAGCATTGTTATGATACAATGATTGAAAATGGGATTGCAAAAGAAGTAGCAAGAATGATTCTCCCACTTACGACTGAAACTACAATGTATATGAAAGGCTCATTAAGAAGTTGGGTTCATTATCTTGAATTAAGAACCGAACAAAATACTCAAAAAGAACATAGAGTAATTGCAGATGAATGCAAGAAGATATTTATTGAACAATTTCCAATTATTTCGGAGGCACTACAATGGAAGAAACAGTAAATAATATACATCAGATATTAACTAATATTGGTTATTCTCTTAAAGATTTCGGCAGAGAATACAGAACTAAACCTATTTACAGAGATAGCGATAATGATACTGTATTAAGAATATATAAAGATACTGGATTTTGGGTAGACTTTAAAGAGAACATAAGTGGCGACTTCGCTACTCTTATTAAGATGAGTTTGAAACTAGATACAAACGAACAAGCAAAGACTTGGCTCAAACAAAAGAATTTTGAAGTAGTTCCAGTTCAAGAAAATAAACCTCAACTCAAAGAAAATAAAATCTTTGATAAAGAGCTATTGTTAAAACTTAACAAAGATCACAACTATTGGATTAACCGAGGAGTCAACCAAGAAACAATTGAATTATTCAATGGTGGAATAGCTAGTGCTGGCAAGATGAAAAATAGATATGTATTTCCAATATTTAATAGTAAAAAAGAAATTGTTGGTTTTTCTGGAAGAGACGTTACGAATACAAGTAAAATCAAGTGGAAACATTTAGGAGATAAAAGCAGTTGGTGTTATCCAGTTAATCTAAATATAGAAGCTATCAAACAACAAAAGCAAGTTATCTTAATTGAGAGTATTGGAGACTGTTTATCTTTATGGCAGAATGATATTAGAAATACAGTAGTAACATTTGGACTCGAAGTAAGCATCTCTATACTCAACTTCTTATTAAAGATTGACCCAAATACAATTTATATTTCATTTAATAATGACGCTCAAAAGAACAGTGCTGGAAATTTTGCAGCAGATAAAGCTAAGAGCAAACTTTTAAGATACTTCGATGCAAAACAAATCAAAATAGCCTTGCCAAATAAAAAAGACTTTGGCGAAATGAATTCTGAAGAAATTAATCAATGGAAGCAAAGCCTTTAAAAACATTATCTGCTTCTAGAATTAAAACCTTAGAGACTTGCTCTTGGGTCTATTGGAATAATTATCATACCAAAGTTCCTCAAAGTCAAAATGATGGAGCTATGCGCGGTACAATTTGTCACACTATTTTTGAATTACTTCTAAATAAAAAGCATCTTCCAAAATACAAAAGAATCATTAAGGATAATTCAATCAATGGAGATAAAGCTGTATCAAGATTAGTCAAAAAGCTTTCTGCAAAAGTTGGACTCGACGCAAAGAATTACGAGCTAGTAGACGAGATGATACTCGTTGGATTAAAGAATGACTTCTTTGGAGAAGATGGTAAAATAGTTAAACCAGAATATGCATTTGATATTCAGAATGAGAATCCTAAATATCATATTAAGGGCTTTATCGACAAGCCAATTAAAACCAAAAAAGAAATGCATATAATCGACTACAAGAGTTCCAAGTATAAGTTTAGAGGAGATGACCTTCAAGCCAATCTACAAGCTATGATGTATAGTCTTGCGAGTAAAAAGCTATGGCCGAAACTTAAGCCAGTTGTTAAATTCTTATTTTTAAGATTTCCTAAACAACCATTCCAAGAATTACAATTTGACGATAATCAAATCAAAGGATTCGAGCATTACCTAGAACATATTAATGAATATGTTAATAACTTTGATGAAAATTCTGCTAAAGCTAATTTTGCAATAGATAATCAAAAGAATAAATGGATGTGTCAAGTCGGAGGCTGGAGGTGTCCATATAAAGATCCTTATGAATATTATGTAAAATTAAATAATAAGGGCGAAATTGTAGAATCTAGTTTAACTGATAAATTTAAAGATGCCGAAGGATTTACAGTAGAGAAAAGAAGTTACGAAGGTTGTCCAAAATGGAATAAACCAAAAGCAGCAGATGATTTCTTGGATAAAACTATAAGAGATAAAACTGACGACTTTTTAGATTGATTTTTAAATAAATTAATATTACAATTACATGATGGATATTTTACCTATATTTAAGTCTCATTACAGTATTGGAAGATCTATTCTTACTCTAGAGGATGAGGAATCCTCTGAGACTTATCCAGACTCAATTATTGATATTGCTAAAGAGAACAAGATGAAAGAAGTATATTTAGTAGAAGATAATATGAGTTCATTTCTTCAAGCGTATACAAATACTAAAAAATATGATATCAATTTAAGATATGGATTGAGATTAACTGTGACAGATAGCATTACTGAAAAGAGTGATGAATCAAGAGCTAAAAACTCTAAGATCATTATCTTCTTTAAAAATGAAAATGGATATAGAAAATTAATCAAACTATTTAGTATCGCAGCTAAAGATGGATTCTATTACGAACCAAGAATTGATTACAAGACATTAAAGGAAAACTGGTCAGATAAAGACTTGATGCTTTGCGTTCCATTTTATGATTCTTTTATTTATAATAACCTATTGAGAAGTTCGTTATGTATTCCAGAACTAGATTTCACTAAACCAATCTTCTTTGTAGAAGACAACGAAATGCCATTCGATAATCTATTAAAGAATAAGCTAACAGAATATTGCAACAAGATATCTGCTCAAATGCTTAATGTTAAAAGTATTTTCTATAAAACCAAAAAAGATTTTAAAGCTTATTTAACTTTCAGATGCATTAATAATAGAAGTTCATTGAATAAACCAGAACTAGAGCATATGACAAGCGACACTTTCTGTTTCGAAAGCTGGCAGGAGAAAACTAAAAATGGATGAGCATCTTTTAAGATACGATAAGAAGAAAACATTTGTTCTTATTGATTTGGAAACATTTAATCTATGTTTGAACTTCTGCCATAATCTTCCTTGGCAAATAGGTATGATTAAAGCTAAAGGAGATTTTAAACTAGATAGCAAAAATTATTATATTAATTGGGATACTAAATTAAAGATAAGTCAAGACGCAGCAAGAATAACCAGATACGACCATAAGAAAGTTCAAAGAGATGGCTTGAATATTAAAGACGCTTTTCCAACTATCAAAGATTGGTTAGATCATGCTGATTATATCGTAGGTCACAACATCTTAGGATTTGATGTCAATCTTATTAAAGATTTATATAAAAGCATGGGATGTCATTGGGAACATCTAATGCCAAAGATTATAGATACAAATTGTATGGCTAGAGGAGTCAAGTATAATATGCCTTATAAGGCAAATGAAAATTTATTAGAATATCAATACAAAATATATCATACTAGAAGAAAAGATGTTAAAAGCTCTTTGTCATTTCTTGGAAAAGAAAATGGCATAGAACATGATTATGATAAACTTCATGATGCTTTAAATGATCTTGACTTAAATTTAAAAGTATGGAATAAATTGAAATGGCAAATAGAGGTATAAAATATGGCATCATTAGACGACGTATATGACATGACACAGAGATTAGAAGATAGTAATATCGAATATCTTTTAATTACAATTACCAAAGGTAAGAAGCAAGGTAAAGCTGATGTATTTTACTATCTGAAAAACGCTCAGTCAATGAGAGTTTTATCTAAAGGACTAGAAGCTTTCAATAAAGAAATAGATAATATAGAAAGAGAAGAAGAGTCAGATGATGAATAAAAAAGACTTTGATAGTAATTTTTCAAACATAAACCTTCCTCTTCACGGAGTAAGACTTCCAGAGTTTACTATTGATAATGTTTATAAGCATAAACTAGAGATTAGTGAAGACTCATCGAATTACGATTTCTTAAAAGCATTAGCTCTTAAAGGTTTTAAGCAATTAAATCTAAAGAAAGATACCGAAGAATACAAGAAATATATTGATAGAGCAAAGCATGAACTAGATACTCTTAAAGAATTGGAGTTTGTTGATTATATTCTATTGGTTTGGAATGTTATTAATTATTGCAAGGAAAGCGATATCCCAGTAGGTCTTGGCAGAGGTTCAGCTGCTGGCTCATTAATCTTATATCTAATTGGCGTAACTAATATTGATCCAGTTAAATATGACCTTTATTTCGAAAGATTTATATCCAAGATTCGTGCTAAAAAGCAGGTTATTGATGGAGTAACGTATTTAGATGGTAGTTTGATGTGTGACGTTGATTTGGATATTTGTTATTATAATCGTCATAAAGTATTACAGTATTTGGAAGAGAAGTTCAAAGGCAAAACAAGTAAGATATTAACTTTAAATACTCTTAGCGGAAAACTCCTTATTAAGGAGTGTGGCAAGATTATTGGCGAAAAAACAGATCAAGAGATGACTGAAGTATCTTCTCTTATTCCAAAAGTATTCGGTCAAGTCAAAGATATTGAAACTGCTTATGAAGAAGTTCCTAAATTCAAAAAGTGGTGTGATGAAAACGAAGAGATTTATCAAATAGCTTTAAAGTTGCGAAACCTTGTCAAGAATAAAGGAGTACATCCTTCTGGAGTTCTTCTTTCTCACGATGAGTTAGAAACAGCTTGCCCAACAGAATTTTCTAGCGATAAGGAAGCGGTATCAAGTTTTGATATGAATTGGGCTAGCTTATTTAATATCAAGTTGGATATTCTAGGATTAAGAAGCGTTTCCGTAGTAGATGACGTTTGTAAAAGCATTGGAATTAAGATTGGAGATATTGATTTAAATCATGAATCTATTTATCGTAATCTGCAAGACTTAAGAAATCCCCATGGTCTCTTCCAAATCGAAGCAGAAACTAATTTTAAAGTTTGCCAAAAGGTTAAGCCAAAAAATCTAGAAGAACTTAGTGGAGTGTTAGCTCTAGCCAGACCTGGAGCTTTGCAATTCGCAGATAAATATGCAGCTCACACAAATTATCAACAATCAGAAAGTATACATCCATTTTTCGATGACATCTTAAAAGATACTGGTGGAGTTGCTTTGTATCAAGAGCAATTGATGAAGATGGCGCATAAGATGGGCTTTACATTAGATGAAGCAGAAATTTTACGCAGAATCGTAGGTAAAAAGAAAACAGAAGAAATCAAAGCTTGGAAAGCTAAAATCGAAAATCAATGTAAGAAGAATAAACTACCAAAAGAAGTAGGAGAAATTCTTTGGAAGATTCTTGAAGATTCAGCTAACTATTCTTTTAATAAATCACACTCAATTGCATACGCAGCTCTAGCAGCAATTACTATTTATCTTAAGTTCAATCATCCACAACAATTCTTCTTATCTTTGCTAAAGATGACAAGACACGAACCAGATCCAATTGGTGAAATATCTAAGATTCAAAAAGAAATGGGAGCATTTGGAATCAGACTTCTAAGACCACATATTATTAAATCTGAAATGGATTTCTCAATAGAAGGTGAAGATATTAGATTTGGATTGCTTTCTGTAAAAGGTATTTCAGATAAATCAATTGAAAAGTTGAATAGCTTCAGAAACAAATACTCAAACAAGTTTGAGATATTCCAAGCAGCAGAAGAAGCAGATCTTAATATTGGAGTATTATCTTCATTGATTCAAGCTGGAGCTTTAATTGGCTTTAAGCAATCTAGAAGCAAAGTAGTATTAGAAGCTCAACTATGGAACATCTTAAGCGTTAAAGAAAAGAAGTTCTGTATTTCATTTGCAGAAAAGTTTGATTATGATTTAATTAAAATTATTAAACATCTTAATACTTTCACAGATGAAAAAGGCAAAGTCATTATCAAAGGCACAAGACTCGATACAATTAAAAAGAGATACGAACCATATCTAAAGATATATAATCAAAATAGTAAAAGCGAAAGCTTTGCTAATTGGTATTATGAAAAGAGATTACTAGGTTACTCTTATGAAAAATCACTAAGAGAAATATTCCAAGAAAAGAGACAGGACTTGTCTTCGCTTAATGAGATACTAGATCTGCCAGTAAATTCAAAAGTTGCATTTATTGGAGAAGTTCAAGAGGTTTATTCTGGTATAGCTAAAAATGAGAAAAAGACTAAGTTCTTAAAGATTAAAATGTCAGACGAAACCAATGTTATTAACGTATTAATGTTTAATGATAATATCGAAAATAATAAGACATTAAATAACAAGAGAAACTATGAAGAAAATAATATAGTTATAGTTAAAGGAGTAAAGAAAGAAGATTGTATATTTGCCAATTTAGCAGCTATTCAAGATCATGAAATATATATGAAACTTAGCGAAGTTAAAAATATATAAAAAAATTTTGACACTTTAATACATATCTGTTATCATTCGTATATATGATATCATTTTATAAACCAAATAGTAAAAATACAGGTACTGCCTGTAGCTTCACAGTAAATACAAAAGATGCCTCAATTTGGGGTTCATTAATTAAGCAATCCTCTTGGAACGAGGCTAAAAAGATTGGATCATTTTCCGATAATCAAAATAATCCAAATAAGAGCGTTAAAGTTAAGTTCTCTCTTACAGAAGCTGCTGGTATTCTAGACGCAATTGAAAGAAATACTGAATTTTCAGCTTATCATACTTCTGAAAAGCAAACTACTAGAATTAAGTTCTGTCCATATATCCGAGAAGATAAACAAGTTGGATTTTCTTATTCAGTTAATAAAGAAGATAAGCAAAATAGCGAAAACAAGCAATCTTATTTAATTGGATTTTATTTCAATGAGGCTCGCCTTATTAGAGAGTTTATAAGTTACGCATTAAATTCTACATTTGAAGCTCAAAGAATTGAAACAATTAAGAAGCTTAAAAATTCACCAAATGCAGTTAAAGAAGAAAAGCCTAATAATCAAGTAGACGAAGATTCAGACCTTTGGTAATTGAATGAAGAAAAAGAAGATAGTTTATCAATCTGATTTTAGTTTAGCTAAAACAGGATTTGGTAGAGCTTGTAGAGCTTTGCTATCTTATTTGCATAAAACTGGTAAGTATGAAGTAGTTAGTTATGCATGCGGTCTTCAATATTCTCATCCAGAATTAAAGAAAACTCCTTGGAAATCAGTAGGATCTCTTCCAGATAATCCTCAAGAAATTGAGCAATTAAATAAAGATCCTCATATGGCTAGATTAGCTGGATATGGTGGACACCTTTTGGACCGAGTAATCTCAGAGGAGAAGCCAGATGTTTATATTGCTGTTCAAGATATTTGGGGAATTGATTTTGCTATTCCTAAAAAATGGTTTAATAAAACTAATTCTGTACTTTGGACGACTCTTGACTCTTTGCCAATTCTTCCATCAGCAGTTGAAGCCGCAAAAAAGGTAAAAAACTATTGGATTTGGAGTGACTTCGCTACTAAAGCATTACATCAAATGGGTCACGAAAATGTTAAAACTGTACATGGACCAATTGAGACAAGTAATTTCCACAGATTACCAGATGAGCAAAGATTAAATATTAGAAAAAGATTTAATATTGCTGCTGATTCGTTTATTATAGGGTTCGTTTTTAGAAATCAATTAAGAAAAAGCGTGCCTAATTTACTTGAAGGATATGCTCTTTGGAAAAGAAGTAATCCACAAATTAAAAACACATTCTTACTTCTGCATACTCATTGGAGCGAAGGATGGAATATTTATAAATTAGCAGATGAATATGGTGTTCCTAAGAATGAAATTTTAACTACTTATGTTTGTAAGAATTGTTTAAACTATGAAATCAAACCATTTCAAGGTCAAGATTTAAATTGTCCAATTTGTAAAGCGGAAAAAACTCAAACAACAACTAATGTTGGAATTGGAGTTACAGAGGAACAATTAAATGAAGTTTATAATCTTATGGATGTTTATTGCCATCCCTTTACAAGTGGTGGACAAGAGATTCCAATTCAAGAAGCTAAACTAACAGAACTTATTACTCTTGTAACAGATTATAGTTGTGGTGAAGAAATGTGCAAAGATGAAGCCTATAGCCTACCATTAGAATGGACTGAATACAGAGAGCATGGAACAGAATTTATTAAAGCTTCAACCAAACCATCTTCTATAGCGAAACAAATAAATAAAGTATATAATCTTGCACCAAGCAAGAGAAGAGAAATGGGAAAGAAAGCTAGAGAATGGACTATTGAAAATTTTGCAGTAGAAAATATTGGAAAATTTATTGAGAAATTTATTGATGAAGCTCCAGAAGTTAATTATGATTTTGATTTAAGTAAAGAAGAGCAAAAAGATCCATATATTGAAGTAGAAGATATTAAAGATGATTCTCAATGGATTAGTTCTTTATATCATAAAATTTTAAAAGCTCCAGATGTTAATGATCAAGATGAGGGGCATAAATATTGGATGCAACAATTGAAGCAAGGCGCTAAGAGAATTGATATTGAAAAATATTTCAGAGATGTAGCTGTTAAAGACAACGAAAAGAATAAACAAACATCTTTTGAAGATCTTTTAGATAAAGATGATAAAGGTAAAAGAATACTTTATGTAATGCCAGAAAGCGCAGGAGATGTATTTATGATTACCGCACTATTTGATAGTTTAAAAGAAACTTATCCAGAGTATAATCTTTATGTCGCAACTAAACCTAATTTCTTCCCTATATTAGAAGGCAATCCTCATATACATAAAGTTATACCATATAATCCACAAATGGATCAATTATTATGGCTAGAAGGCGCTGGAGATCATCAAGGTTATTTTGAAATAGCTTTTATTCCTCACGTTAATACTCAAAGAATTTTAACTTATATTCATAATGGAAAGGATCGAATTGCATTCGATTTAAATAAAAAATGAAACTAGTAGAAACATACGCAGCTAATTCTGGTTTAACTATATCTAAACCATTTATATATGAAAAATTATTTCCTCTTAATGTTGATAGATACATAACAATCCATAAAGAAGTAAAGTATCCATCTAGAAAGTATCTATACTGGCAGGAAGTTGTTGATATTTTAAATCCAATCCTACAAGAAAATAACATCAAAATATTACAAGTCGGCACAAAAGAAGACGAACCACTTGGTAATGTTATGTCTACTTTAGGAATGACATCTTTAAATCAATTAGCTTATGTTATTAAGCATACTATGCTTCATGTAGGAGTAGACAGCTTTCCAGTTCATCTAGGTTCATCCTATGATAAAAAGATTGTATCAATTTATTCTAATACAAACTCAACTAATATGGGACCGTATTGGGGAGATAAAAAGAATCATATCTTAATTGAAGCAGATCGCAAAGGCAAAAAGCCATCTTATAGTTTTGACGAGTTTCCTAAAACAATCAATACAATTAAGCCAGAAGAAATTGCTAAATCCGTTTTAAAATTATTAGATATACCATTTAAGAATATGTCAACAACAATTCAATTTGGAGAAGGCTATTCAAATAAAAGTTTAGAAATTATTCCAGATGGTTTAATTAATCCTCAAGTAATTCCAATTGATAATCCAATTATTCGAATGGATTATGTATTTAATGAAGAAGTGCTTCATGCGTTTTTGCAACAAAAGAAATGCTTGGTCTTTACAGATAAGCCAATTAACTTAGACTTATTGAGTGCTTTTAAATCTAATGTAGCACAAGTAATATATATTGTAGATGAAAACAATGATTATAAATTCATTAAAAATCTTAAAAATCGTGGTATTCCATATGCTATGATATCTTATTTAGATGGAAAAAAGCTAAATGAATATAAGTTAGAATATATGGATTATGGTTTAATTCTAGAAAAGAAATACCCAACAAAGAATATAGATGACATTAAAGATTTATATTATAAGTCTAGTAGAATTTTAGTTTCAGTTAAAGGTCAATTTGATTCTAAATATCAATGGCTGAATACTACTAGAGATAATAAAGTTGTAGACAATGAAGATTTTTGGAAAGATTCAGATTCTTTTTACATATTCAAACTTGACAAACAATAATATATACTGTATTATTTGAATATGAATGAAACAGAAACAACTATTATACCTCCAAATATAACTTTCACAGAAGATATTCTTGGCGCAGATTGTAAGAATTGTCCACCCAAATTAGTATCTCGCAATAAATATGGCCTACTAGAAGACGAAAGCATTAAATACGTCTTCAATGACGATGGACTTATTAATTGGAGAGGAATGGTTAAAACTCA
>Ga0181364_1000049_pt1 | contig 19634 bp, 25 predicted proteins | sample Fa13NDMM110SN_FD_130108 | JGI IMG/M metagenome (GOLD analysis project Ga0181364, IMG submission 130108) | Freshwater viral communities from Lake Michigan, USA - Fa13.ND.MM110.S.N | ecosystem: Environmental > Aquatic > Freshwater > Lake | place: USA: Michigan | collected 2013-09-24
CCCAAAACCAATGAACGCCGTTGGTGTTGTGGCTCTTGTGCCTGTGAATTGAGCAAAGTCAAACACACCGCCGTAAGTGGCCCCTGCATTTGTGCTTGGCCCCATGTCCACAACACCATATACAGCAGTGTTAAGACCTGTGATGGTAGATGTTGCTGTGCCAAGCGAAGTTTGTGCATAACAACCAAAAATATTGCCGCCAGAGACGGCAGCCGTGCGGGAGTTAGCCGCGCCAACCAATGCCGATACTGTGCCTGTCCACGTTGCCGCAGGGCGTACAGTGAAATCGGTGAGGTTGTAACTGCCTGATGTGTAATCAGCAGCGATCAGGGTGTCGTCAGAATTGAAGCCCGCGTTAGATGTAACTGGGCCGGAAAAGGTAGTTTGTCCCATTTTAGGTTCCTCACATGCGAAGTGAATTGTGGCGTATCTGTCTGCATGTCGTCAGCCGGGGCTGTCAGATACACCGATTAACCCGGTATAAATTTAGTATACATCACTTATTTACAAGCTGTACAAATAAAAGAAAGGGGGCCGAAGCCCCCAGTTCTAACACCTTTGACTTCTTACGAAGCGCCGGGTGAACCGAAGATGCCCAGTGCGTCAGATACGCCGAAGCTGTATCGCTCACGAGCCTTATATCGGCTGTTACCTGTGTCAAAGTCTGCGTCCATGCTAGTTTGCATAGGTGAGCGGACAAAGTGCTTCAGGCCGTTAGGTACGTCAGTCATCAAGAACCACGCATTGGTATCAGTCAGATAGTTATTAACTGCGTAACCACCGGGGACTGAACTGTTATTTCTGATTGCATTGATGTCGTTATCAGCCGTGCCTACACGAAGCTCAGTATCCAACAGGCGAGTAGCAACGAATTGCAGCGCGGGTGGGATAATAAGTTTCTTCGGCTTAGCAGCGATAAGCAGACCGCGCTCATCCGTCCACGCAGCAATCTGAATAACAGCCGCTTCTAATGAAGTTTCGTTAAGGTCAGTGCCAACAGTAGGACGGTTTGAGTTAGTACCACCAGAAACAAGTGGGTGGTCAGTCGCACACAAAGTCTTGCCATCGCCGTAAGTTACGCCAGAACCACTGAACGCATTGTTCAGGACGCTAGCACCCTTAACTTGCTTAGTGTACGCCATCGCACGGGCAAGCGCCTTCGTGTAACGTGAAGACAATGAATCGTAGAGGTTATCTTCGATTGCTTCTTCAGTTAACGAAAAGCCCATTGCAATTGTCTCGTGTGTATAACGAGCAGTCCACGCTTCTTGCGCATTGTCATATTCGATTGCAGAACCTTCACCCTTAACAGGTGCGGCACTAAAACCGGACAATTTGGTTTCTTCTTCAAACGAACGATCCGAAGATTCGGTCTCGAAGATTGCAATAGTCTCGTCACCATACTTAGCGTATTCGAGACCAAACAGGGCATTTAGCCCCGGTAATAGCTCCTTAAGGAGTTGCGCTCTTGAAATAGCCATTAGTCAGCCTCCTTATACGCCGGTTGTATTGTTGTACTGATGCGTGTTCAGCTTAACAACAAGCTCAACAAAAGAATCAGTAGCGGTTTTAGTTTCGGTGACTACATCAATTACTCGGATTGGCAACGCAGCAGTAGTAGCTGTAGAGGAGCCAAGGATTGATTGACCAGAATCACCAGTGGTAGTGTTGCCCGTACCTTGAATTACAGACAAGTTGGACCCTACAACAGCACGAGCTGCTGCGGCAACAACACTAGAACCATCAGTTGAGACAACTTTAAAAGCAGCCATCGGGTCGTCAACAACAATAGCAACAGCACTAGTAACGCTAGTGCCGGGGTAGTACTGAGCCGGTGTAAATTGACTCAGGGAATTGATGTATTGAACACCAATAAAAACGCCCACAGTACCACCAGTAGTAGTACCCGTGAACTTTTCACATGTGCCGCCCGTTACAACTTGAACCAAGTCACCGTTGAAGATAGCCGTGTTGTATGAACTCGCAATAGGAATAAGGCGAGTAGCACCAGCGTAAGGCATACCGTCGATACGATTAATTGGCTTAAAGCCGTAGGGAGCACTGACTGTTGGATAAGCCATTTTTAACTCCTAGTTATTAACCTTTGCCAAAAGTCACCGTGGTTTTTCTGTTATTAAACAGGGGCATCCTCGGATCATTTTCGCGCATTAGATTGTTGTCCACAGAACGAATTTGCGAATCAGCTTGTTGCTTATAATACGCATTCCGTTCCTCCACAAGTTCTACTGGGGCTTTACATAGCATCAATCCACCGATAATCACATTGTCTTTAAACCGTGGGTCTACCACAGAATCAGCAAACATGTGCGGTTGAGTGTCTGCACGTACAGGTTCCCAGCCTTCGCGTAACTTTGAGGAAATATTAGTGGCGTCACTTTGACCATTAGTTGAAATACGCACCCAATGATGACTGTAACCGGCTTCAGGAATCGGTTCCGGCAACACAGTAGGAGGTTTCCAAGAAGCTTTACGGGCAGTCCGGTCACGGACTTCCAGATCTCTATCCAGTCTATTTTGAGCCATTATTGTTTCCTCGATAATTCAACAGCTTGTTTTGCGTAATCAGCCAGTGATACTCCAAGTCTTTTTGCGATAGCTACTTGTGATTGCGTTAGCCTAATCTTTTTAGGCGCTGCGCTCCGCGTTGCGGGAGCAACCACATTGCTAGATTTTCTTCGAGTACTAGCCGGTTCGTCTTCTACCCCGTCGTCAAACTGATCGGGAAATACTTGTCGCATACGAGCATTAATTTTCTCGTAGTATTCGTCTGATTGCGGATTAACTCCGGTTTTCGTTAACTTGTTATGCAATCCTAGCGCAAACGCAGTCATTTCGTCATCTGCGCCAAACCATGAATTGTCTTCACGCCATGTTTCAGCTTTCTCATCGCGCGGGTTTTGCGGTCGAGGTGCATTTAATTGCGGTTGTACAGGACTACTATTTGATTGTAAAGGAGTTTCTGCGCGCTCCACAACGCGTGGTTTTAAATTATTTACTTTATCTATACGAATTTGCGCAGCGTTTAACGCCGTTTGAGCTTCTAAAACAGCCTCTGACTCGCCTGCTTCGTATGCTTCTTTATATTGCCTTCTAGCCATAGCAAGCTCGCCTTCTACTTGCTTTTTTGCAGACTGAAGTAGAGCGTTGTGACTTTCGTCCGTTTTGCCTTTAAGGTTTTTATTTTCTTCAATTAACTGTTTGGTATACGTTTCTAAGGCTTCTCGCTCGCGTAAGGCAGTTTCTTTGGCCCTACGCTCGTCGTGGTAGCCCTTATTAAAATGCTTAATTCTGTTTTTAACTTTTTCGGAGTAGTTTTCTAACTCTTCGTCAGTTACATCTTGCGGAGGTTCAGACGCTTTACGCCCTCTATCTTTAGGCGGTGTATCATCCTCTATCTCAATTTCTAACTCCCCCGCTTTACTAGCATCTTTATCGTTAGCAGGCTTTATGGTTTCCCGACCAACAGCACCTTCTATTTCTAAGGGCACTTCTTTATCGGGGTCTGGAAATTCAAACTCTACTTGTTGTCTAGGCATGGTTTATTCCTTATGCACGCAAAACGGTTCGCGGATCGTCAACAACTGCTTCAATGGAGTCGTCATTCATTAGTCGATATTCCTGCTTTCCAACTTTAAAGCGTGTACCAGTATTGGCACGAAACATTACGTAATCGCCTACTTTGCACCAAGGCCCAGTAGGGAATCGTTCTTTATCACCATAAGCTCCTGCACCCATATCTAGCACGACACCCACAGTAGACAGAATGTACTCTTCTCTGACTGTTGAGTTGGCCTTCAAAAGAGCGCTATCTCCAAAAGTTTCCTCAACGTTAGGGAGGGCAATAAGCACCTTGTAGCCCACCGGTTTTGGAATTGAGGCTTCTAACTCCTCTTGGGTCATAGTTTCTTCGGCAATTTTTTGTTTCCTCTTTTCTTCTAGCACAGTTACTGCTGGGGACACGGAAGCGACTGCTCCCACCCCGCTTATCGTAATGGTCTCATTCATTTTCGTCTTCCATATAGTTGCGCGAAAGGTCGGTTGCTTCTCGTAATGCAGCGTCTAGACCCCGAATAACGCCACACACTTCTCTGTACCCGGCAAAGTCTTTAGCCCCGCCTGAGTTCAAGAATTCTTCGCTGGAGCGTTTATGCTCCGTAAGTTTGTCGATTAGCACGTCAAAGACGGTTTTAGCCATGATGTGTTACTCCCGTATACGAACTAAGACAGCAAGCGCGTTTGCTAGGTTTAATGCTGCTTGGGAGGACTTCATTGCTTCGTTAGGCTCCTCCACTGCTGAATCGTGACTAAGGCAATACATCGCCCTAAGCATTTCTTTTGTCACGTCTTCCATCGAGCAATACTGTCCACCATGTATATTCTCGGGGTTACGACTTGCAGTTTTCATAGGGTTCTAACTCCTGTGGTTGTTGTTACTTCTGTACTTGATCGACCTTAACCATATCCAATATCGCCTTAGCTTCGTCCAGATCGTTCCTAGCTTGGGCTTGATCGGTTTGGGAAGCTATGCGACTCGCCTCCAAAGCAGCGGTTCGCTCGGCTTTTTGCGCATCCAACTGTAGTCTGGCGGCGCTAAGAGCTGCATCTGCTTGGTCTTTTTGGGCTTTTCTCTGCTGCTCAGCGGCTTTAAGCTGCAATTCTTGTTGCTGCATCTGCACGATGGGGTCTTGCATCTTCTGTTGAGCGGCGGCTTCTGCTGCTTTGGCTTGGTTTTCTTGCGTAAGTTGCTGCCCTGCCTCTGCCAATAAACGAGCCAATTGCACCTCGAATTCTTTTGGCAGCTCTTCGTTCGGGTTGTTCAGCGGGACGCCCATCTTCTCTTCCATTTGCTGACGGTAACTAAAGGCTACGTGCTCAGCCATGTGAGCAGTTAATGCCCCCATAATCTGTTGTGCCGCTGGGTTCTGCCCAATAAAACCCATAATAGAAGGGTCTTCCATAAACGCTTGGTGAGTAGCAATGTGCGCCGCATGGTCTTGATATATAAAAGCTTTTATCGGTTTACCCACTAGCGCGTTCATGTTCTCACTAACTGGGTCAGCGGGTTTCATGTCGTCCTTCGTTGGTACAAGCTTGTCGGCGTTTTTAATCCCCAAGACCTCAATCATTTGGCGATGAAGTTGCGGGAGGTCGTAGATTTGTGGGGCACCCTGTGCCATCTGCAACACGGTTTGATACTGCACAACTCGTTGTGCCATCGTGCTGCTATTGGGATCGCTGACGGGAATTACTTCCACCATAGCGTAGTCGGCCCTACGAGCGCGAGGTTCACCACGGTCAGGCACATACGTGTATTCTTCTGGCGCGTACTCCGCAATGATCTTTCTCAGGAGCTTAAACTCCTGTTTCATTGCATAGTGAATCCTAGATTGCACCGCCGCCATTGGCTTAAGGGTGCGTTCTAAAAGGGCAAGTGTGGTTCCCACAGGAGCATTAGCACTCATGTCGGATATGTTCATATCGGAGATAGCCCCTAACCGGCGGCCTTCTTCTGTAATTTGCTTCAACAGGGCGAGCAGCGTTTGGCTCGGCTCCTTGTACGGCATCGGCATAATATTGTCGCGGATGCTGCCAGACGGCACGTCTACGTCACGAAACTCACCGGGACCAATGGGTGTGTCGTCGCCCTTAACTCGTAACCCTCTAGTTTTGAGGCCACCGGGAAGATTAGACAGCGTTCCAGCGTCAACAAGTTGACGCATAATAGAAGTGCCCGCTCTCGCGTAACCCCCGATAATATGGATAAGTCCGAGTCCGTAGAAACCAAATCCGGGGACATATACGTAGTGAACAAAATGTTGACGCTTTAGTGTCAAAGGATCGTCAGGGTTCCAGTTGCGGCGTATTGCCAGCACTTTGCCCGAGCCTTTCTCCAGCGTGATTACGTAAGGCTTTGCAACCTGTAGGTCTTCACTATCGTCCTCGTCTTCCGCTCCGTCCACACCGTCAATAATCAAATCAGCGTGTATTTCTAAAAGAGTGTAGCGGTCATCTGACGTTAACGAGACTCCCGATTGTTGGGCCTTTGCTTCCTCAATATCTGAGAAAAACGATACTGGATCACTTAACTCTATGTCGCGGTAGAACCCAGCAGCCTGTAGCTTCACCAACTCATTTTTTGTTTTGCGCATTATGTGAGTAACACGCTCCGCAGTCTCTAAATTAGAGGCTCCGTAAGGAACAATTACATCTTCAGCAGGGATATACAGGGCTACTTGACGCCCCAAACTAGGGTCAAAATACACCTTTTTGAAGGCTGAACCGGCTAATCCAAGGCTATAGAGCAAGCGTTCGTGTTCTGGACGGTACTCCACCATGATTTCAGTTAGCTCATAATTCATGTCCGTCTTAACTCGCAAGGCGGCATCTTCTTTCTCTTGTGTGGATTCCCCCAGAATTTTAGTTTTGACAGGGCCAGCCGCAGGAAAAGTCTCGCTCATGGCTTCGGCTTGGAAGCGAATAACCGCTTCTGCCAGCACAGTTGAGTACACACCGCAGGCGTTTTCCCAAGGTTCGGTGCGTTCTTCGTATTGGAAGCCTACTACGTCAAGCCCCCGCACATAGCTGTCAGCCCAATCGCTACGGGCTTCCATATCCGTTTCTACAAACCCAGACAGCTCGTTGGAAATTTCTTGTAGTTGCTTGTCGTCTAAGTAGTCCGCTAGGTTTGCATCAAATGGAGCGGCGTCAATGTCTTCGACTTCCTCGCCAAAGCTAACCTCAACGCCCCCGTCCTCAAGCTCTACCACAACTGGCGTATTCTCATCGGTAGCAATAGCCATCTCGATTGTTGCGTCGGGTTCACCCATACCGCCCATACCGCCCATAGCGCCCATGCCCGCCAACTCTTCGTCTAACCCTTCGGGCATACCATACAAACTTTTCTCGATAGCCATTAGTAGTACCCACCCCTTCGCCTATATAATGATTCTGCGTTCTTTTCGTCGGTCGGTAAGGAAATAAACCCACCCTGTCTAAAACGCATCAACGCCATTATGGTCGTGTCCACCAAGTCGTCGTGAGACATAAAAGGAAACCCCGCTACTTCTTCTACGAGTTCTTCTGCCCAACGTGTTTGTGGTACATACACAAGACCTGAGCGTACTATATCAGCAACTGAATTTAACCGCGCGGTTTTATCCCCTGACCCCCTATGGGGTGTATACTCTTGCACCATTAACCCCGCCCTGCGCATCTCTTGGTACAGCGGCGTGCCACTACTCTTCTTCTCTACTATAAACGCATCCGGCTTCCACTCTTTATACTCCGCCCACGCCAGCTCCTTTAGCTCAGGAAACTCTATCCGTTTTTTAATCGCATTCAGCAGGATGATGCAATAGCAGTTCTCCTCCGTGTTAAAGAAAACGCCCCACGTTGTTAGTGCCGTGTAGTCGGCCCTGTTATTCTTTTCCGCCGCTGCGTCGAGCGTCATAATAATATACGTACACTTGGGCGGCTCTTCGTGGGGCCATTCCTTCCACCACTCGCGTTTAACTATTGCCGCTTCTTCTGCGGTAGGATTTTGCTGGAACTGTGCGTTCCACTGGAACGTAGGCATTGACGCTTTGGTGCGGTACAGGACATCCAAGCTAAAGAACTCAGGCCACAGCGCCTTCTCGACTACCTCCCCCGTTGCCTCGTTCTTTATCTCCAGTATTGCGGGGAACTCCACTACCTCATACTTATCCGCTCGCTCGTTCTGGGCCATATCCCGTACGACTCGCCCAGTCAGGTCGTCCAAGTGCCATCGTGTTTGTACGATAGCCACGCGTCCCCCGGGCATTAAACGGGTACGAGCCCCGAACGTGAACCACTCGTAGGCTTTATCAAAAACATCCAAGTTCCCGCTGATGATGTCCTGTTCGTTGTGTGGGTCGTCCACCAATAACAAGTGGGCACCACGACCGGCCAAGGCTGAACCTACCCCACATGCAAAGTATTCCCCTCCCGCATTAGTATTCCACCTACCCGCACTTTTACTGTCTTGGGCTAACCGTACGTTGGGGAATATAGCTTGGTACTCTGGGGTTGAAATCAAGTTGCGCACCTTACGTCCAAAGTCCACCGCTAGATCGGTCGTATGGGACACCATCAGTACTTTCTTGTCTGGGTTACGCCCTAAGAACCACGCCGGGAAGTAGATAGAGATAAGCTGAGACTTACCGTGACGTGGGGGCATGTTCACACATATCCTGTCCTTGCCCACTTCCAACCCCTCTTCCCCCAGACTGTCGTAACTTTTACCTCGTTCTATCTCCATTAACAGGTTAGCCAGTACTCTGTGGTGTTTGCCCACTTTATAGTCAGCTTGCATGGCGCAGCAAAAGGCAATCAGGTCTTTATGGCACGCTTCCGCTTTCTTTCGGGCCTCCAGTTCCTCTACAAGCTTGTAAATTTCTGCCTGCTCCTCGTTAGTGTAGGAGTTTAGGTTTTGTAGGAGTAGCTCTATCTCCCCCGTTGTGAATTCGGGAGGTGGTGGGGGCACTATTAGGCTCGTTTGGCGAGATTGGGGCGGCATTTTGCTCTTTATCCCTCGTATGCCACGGTTTCTTCTTCGTTATCCCCGAGTTCGTACACCCCATCCGCGTTTTTCTTGAGCGTTTCTAGCTTCGCCCTAAGTTTTGCACGTAGTTCGTCGGCACTCTGGTGGGTTACCGTAATTTCTTTGCGGTCTGTGAATAGCCCAACCTCAGTCATTTTGCCCAAAAGCTCTAAGGCGCGTATGCGTATCCTTGCCTCTGGGTTCTCGGTCTCCAGTATGAGCTTATTAGTCACTGTGTTGCGGATTTGGGCGGCGTGTGTAGCTACAAGTTGACCAAATTCTGTAAGTATGGCGTGGGTTTGGACAAGGACTGCGGGGGTAAGTGTTGCTGTACGGGAATGGGATAGTTCTTTTGAGGTACGCTCAACGTCTTTTGCGTAGGAAGTAACAAGCGTGGCAGCCATATCGTTGTCTATGTCATCTAAGTCGCCAACTTCGACTTCTAAGCCGTGGGCTTCTAGCGCATTTATAGTACGACACGCAGCTTCCACACGTTCCTTTAGGTCCATGTAGGAGTAGTTTTCTGGTATCTCGATGCCAAACTCGGGAGTAAGGGCTATTGCCATTATGGTACTTACCTTTGCGCAAGCCGTTAGGCTGTTCGGCGTAGTATAGGAGGTGGTGAGGGCAGCGTGCAAGGGCAAGAAGTGTGTGTATGTGTGGAGAAGTGTGTATATGTGTGGAGAAGTGTGTATATGTGTGGAATCCAAATTTTACAAAAAATTTTTTGGGGTTTTGGTTTATCTTCGTAAGGGGGTGTTTCCTATATAGAGGGGGGTGGGGTCTGCGTCTGGAAGCCTATAAAAAGAAGGGGGGGCTTAGTTTTCCTAGAATACCTCGTGATTTATGCGGACTAGTATATATAAGGGCAGGCGGAGTCCCCTTCCTATAAGTGGGGGGTGGGGGTAGGGTGGGGGTCATGCTAGCGCGTATGCCTAGAATTGGGGCGCAGTGAGTAAGTTACTTACTCAATTAGAAAGATATATATACAAGTTTGGGAAAACAGCATGGTCAAACATGTTTATATAAGTATAATGGTAACCATCAAAGCAAATGCTTTGGTACGGCAATCTTGCCACCTGTTTGGAGTTATATGTATGAGTACTTTAATTGTTGCTGTTAAAGCTTTTTCCACCGCTCTGGTCACCAAAGGCGTCACTGCTATTGGCGATGCTGTGTCTGCGGGTGTGTCCCGCGCCGAATGGTTTGCTGGCATGAAAAAGCATGGTGTGGATATCGGGAACGTGAAAACGTTCCGGCCAGAGTTCGACCGGGTTTGCATCGGGTTTCTAGCACAAAAGTTTACTGGTTTGGAAGCTTGGCTACTTGGCGCCAAAGACAGCAAGGGAACGGCGGAATCGCCTTTCTCTAACACGAAAGGCAAGAAATACAGTAAACGTGAACTGGAAACTCTTGTGAGAACTCTGCGAATCTACTGGCAGAATGAGTTCGAAAAGAGTTTGTCCGGGGACGCTAAGAAAACAACCGCTCGCACGGAGCGGACAATCTTTGAACAGGATGTCCGGGCGATTTATCCACGCCTAGTATGTTTCCAGAGATTGGAAACCCCAACTCAGTATGAGTTGGACCATCTCAGGTTAATACGTGGAGTGATCGAACACGCTGTGGCGAATGACCCTGCGGCAAAAGCAGAGTACAGGAGTCTGGAAGCAAAACAATCTAAACTCATCAAGTAAACCAACCAACCAATTCGGGCACATGGATGTGCCCACCTTTTTGGAAAAAGACCACTCACTCACTCACACGGCCAGATAAGGAATCAACATGGGAACATTTAAACTCGGCACATACGATAGCAATGGAGTATTCCAACAACAAAAAGTATCTCTTGGCATTACTAGCACGGGGGCAAGAGGCTATTTCACAGACAATTTTTTGGCAAGTTATCCCATAAGTAGGGAAGCCTTCGAAAAGGATGACGCGTACCACGAAGCAGTTTGCGACACACTCGGTTTTATCTTTGTACCTAAGTAACTCAACTGACCCGAACCGAAAGGTTCGGGTTTTTTTTCGTCTGCAATTTGACCCCCCCTTTGAAACCAGTTATCCGATGGCTGGCGGCACGTACATCCGGCACACACCAAGTTCCAGTATCCCCCCGCGTAGCTACAAACTTCTACTGCGTAAGTTACTTACGCACTTGGTTCCCGTTTGGATGCCAGTTATCCGATGGCTGTCCGCCCCGCAAACATGTTCCCTGCAAATAAACTTAAGGAGTGCGTAAGTAACTTACGCACTGGGTGACAAGTACCACGTAACACGTTCGGACTAAACAAAGGTAACATTGGTTACAGTAGTAACATTGGGAGGGGGGTAATGTTACCAATGTTACTTTCTGTTTTTTGAGAAGTAACATTAGGGGGGGTTTTTTGTTTTTTAGTAAGTGTATGTATTTAATATATAATTTAATTTTTTTATTTTTATTTTATGTAATGTTACCAATGTAACCAATGTAACCACCATATCTCCGGTTCTGTAGAATTTCCCCAATTTGCCTGTTTTTGAAGCCAGTTTTTCCGGTTGCCTACCTCCAAGCTATTTTTTACAGCCAAACTAAATTCGGTGGTTACATTGGTTACATTGGTAACAGTATACCTCAAAGCCACGTGGTTGCTGGACCCCCTTTGTTACTTCCTCTAAAACCAGAAAGTAACATTGGTAACATTACCCCTAAACTTACACAGAACACGTTTCCTATAAGTTTACTTAGTGCCGATACCATGAGATAATACACATTCAGTTGAGGTTGTTTTAGATGGCTTGAAGCATGTTTTCAGGCAATCCCGTACCCCACTGAAAACCCAACCCAGTGCGTAAGTGACTTACGCACCACAATGGAGAATCAAGATGAAGATCAAAAATCAACTAAGTGAGGCTTCGTGCGTTATGTGCGACAGCCTCTTCCCGCGCGAGCGGGAAGTACAAGGATACAATACCTGCACCGCGTGTGCAGAAAGTTTGGGCCGGATATCCCGGAGCATTATAGTAAGTAAGCAGAACGAGTTCTGGCCCGAGTTCTTTAACTGCTTCCCGGTGCTGGGCAATTGCTATTCATGTGGACATGACATGGTGGCTAACAATGCCGTCAAAGTAACGACCCAACGCGTTACCGGATGCCCCCGCTGCCACAGCAGCTTTGTAGACTAGGAACTAGGAGATACACAATGAAAGACGTACATGATTCAGCAACTTTAGACTGGGTAGAAGCAGAAGTAGAAGCAGAAGCAGAAGTAGAAGTAGGAATAGAAATACCCGCAGTACCAGCAGTAAAAACCAACAACCACTGCGTAAGTGACTTACGCACAACAGGAGCAATACTATGAACTACGACATTAACAACGACAACCAAGACATCAACCAAATCAAGACCCCATCACTGGCAAGCAGCGCGGTACTGGTGAGCCTATCACGCAGTGTGCCCGACCTTGTTAAGAACGACCCTGAAGCGGCGCGCGCATTGGCACGCATCAAGAACGCAGATAAAGACAGCGTGTCCGCCAAGAAGAAGCTGATCGTGTCCAAGGCGCACGACAACCTACAGGAACTTAGTCGGGCTATATATAGATACCACGTAGAGAACACGCTGCCTTGGGGTAACTTGGGCGCGCGGCTACTACCCAACGCCAAGTCTATCGACTACCAAACGGCGATTAACGAGTTCCTTAAACAGTTCCAGCTAGTAAAGGAAGACTTCTTAGACGACTACCCGCGAGCGGCTAGCGCGGCACAGGAAAGACTGGGGGATATGTTTGACCAGTCATTGTTCCCTAGCGTGTACGAGTTAGAACGCCGCATAGGGGTGCGTGTGGAGTACGAGCCGATCTCTGACCCGAGTGACTTCCGAGTACGGGTAGGCGACCAAGCTGCTGCGGCCATGAAAGAACAGTTCAGTAATGTCCTTAAGCTGCGAGTCGAGTCCGCCTATGCGGATGTATTCAAGCGACTACGTGAGCCATTGGAGAACATGTCCGCACGACTTAGCTACACAGACGACAAGGACAAGACCGGCTTCCGCGATACTCTAGTAGGCAACGTGGTCAAGTTTGTGGAGCTGATGAAGACCTGCAACATTACTAACGACCCCGCGATGACCAAGACTACCAACGACCTGCGCGCCGCACTGGAGGGGGTAACACCCGAGTCCCTACGCAACAGTCCTACGCAACGCGCGCTAACCAAGGCCAAGGTAGACAGAATCATAAGTGAGATGCCCGAGCCAACGCTAGACTTCTGAGCAAGACAAGCAAGGATAAACGGGGGGCTTTACTCCCCCCGCAAACCGAAGTAAACTTAACTTAACTTAACTAAACGCTACACACTTTGGAGAATATTATGTCCGCTATTCAATTCAACAACACGCTAGAGATTGGGCAGGTAGCCCAAGCGATCAAAGCCATAGGCGCGTACAGGACTGTGTTTGTAGAGGGGGATATGGGTTCGGGTAAAACCGCTATCCTTAAGATGCTAGCAGTAATGCTGCCCACACACATACCCGTGTACTTTGATGCGACAACCAAGGACTTAGGCGACCTGATGGTACCGGTGTTCGACAAGATAGACGACACCGGAATCGTCCGCTATGCACTCAACGAGGAGCTGGGGTTCCACCATAAGAAGCCGGTCATCCTGATGATAGATGAATACGGTAAGGCTAACCTTGCGGTAAAGAACGGGCTGCTGCGGGTAGCACTAGAGCGCAAGATAGGGGAGAAATCTCTGCCCCAAGGTTCCATCGTGTTTATGACAAGCAACCTTGGGGCAGAGGGGGTAGGCGACCTGCTGCTACCACACCAGCGCAACAAGATAGTACGGATACGGATGCGTAAGGCATCCTCACCCGAGTGGATAGAGAACTTCGCACGACCCAACGGTATACACCCCGCGATGATCGGCTGGGTTAAAGAAACACCACAAGTAGGCGAGTCGTTTACCGATGTGGATATGCGCATGGGTGACGTGAGTAAGATGCCTGCTAACGAGTTCAACATGAAGTTAGACGAACTTAACCCCTACATCTTCCACCCCAAGGCTAAGTGGCGTACTGAGTTCTTCACTTGGCGAGCAGGGGAGGCGGCTAGCGATATCTTGTGGGCGTACGAGCGCGGGGGATTTGACCGTACAACCCTGACCCAGCTATTGATAGGCACTATAGGGGAACGCTCGACCCGGGACATGCAAGCGTACATCGCACTGGCTGATGATCTGCCCAAGATGATAGACATACGCAACGACCCGATGAATGCCAAGCTACCAGTAGGTGCTGCTGCACAGGTGATGGTAGTGGACAAGGCACTTGCAACGCTGGAGTACGCATGGGTGGGTAACTGGATGCAGTACATGAGTCGACTACCCCGTGAGGTACAGGGGTTGTTCGTGAACACAGCGCGCAAGACCGCCTACAACAAACGCGATGTAGTAACTAGCTGTAAGGAGTTTGGCGACTGGTGCCTTGCCAACGGCTGGCTGTATGGCAAAGACCAATAACAACTGCGTAACTGGAGAATATTATGGCTTTTTCAATTGCTAGACAACTGACCGCCGAAGAGCGCGTACAAAAGTGTGTTGTCGATATCATGAACAAAGACCGATACATCGCACTGGCTGGACTCTTAGTGATGGGTAGTCGTGAGGTGCGTGATGATATGCCGACAGCGGCGACCAACGGACGAGACGAGTACTACGGACGCGCGTTTGTGGAGGGACTTACTGACCCCGAGCTGCGCTACTTAGTTATACATGAGAACTACCACAAGCTGTATCGCCACCTGCACACGTGGAAACACCTGCACGACAAAGACCACAGTTGTGCAAACATGGCGTGCGACTACGTTATCAACTTGCAGATAAGTGACGACAACCGGGATGGGTTTGCTGTGCTACCCACAGATAAGAAGACGGGCAAGACTATTGGACTTATGGATACACGTTTCCGCCACATGGATGCGGAGCAAGTCTTTAACACCCTGTATAAGGAACAAGAACAGAAGGAAGAACAGAAGGAAGAACAGAAGGAAGAGCAACAAGGCCAAGGCCAAGGCAGTATGGATGAGCATGACTGGGATGGGGCTGCGCAGATGAGTGAGCAGGAAGTAGAGGAGCTTGCTGAGCAGATAGACGTAGCTATACGCCAAGGTGTATTGGCTGCGGGTAAGCTGGGTAGTGGGGGTAACAGAGCTATCGAGGCAATGCTACAGCCCGAGATAGACTGGCGTGAAGTACTACGTGAGTTCATTACTACTACCTGTGCAGGTTCTACCTATTCCACTTATGCCCGACCCAACCGTAGGTATATGTCTTCGGGTATCTATATGCCAAGCGGTATTAGTGAGCAAGTAGAGGAACTTGTTATTGCTATCGACACATCAGGTAGCATTGGACAGCCCGAGCTTACTAGGTTCTTGTCTGAGATAGAGGGAGTGATTAGCAACGTACGCCCTAGAGCAGTGCGATTGTTGTACTGGGACACTAAGGTGTGCGCGGATGAGGTGTATGGGGAGGGGCACAACGCCATGGCTTCACTGACAACCGCTACTAAGCCCGTTGGTGGTGGCGGCACGGACATAACCTGCGTGCCCGTGTACATGCAGGATAAACAGATCAAGCCACAAGCAGTGATTGTGTTTACCGATGGGTACTTAGGTAGTAACTGGGGTACATGGGTATCCCCTGTGCTGTGGTGCATCATCAATAACAAGTCAGCAACGCCAACTACTGGCACAACACTACATGTCAAACTTTAATTGGAGAAAAATATGAGCAGACGATCAGCAAATACAAACGTACAAGTGGGAGAGGCAGACTTTGGGAATATCGAGGGCCGCAGTAAAACAAGTTTTATCCCCCGCGCAGTGGTAGTCGACACAGAGGTAGAGTTTGGGGCAGAGCTAGTATCACTGAGCAAACTTGTACGCGCTAAGTTTCGTGGTTCGGTAGACATATACCCCGTTTACCAACCTACGTCTTTATTGGTGATGGTGATAGCGATACGCCCCCACGATAGTAACTTAGTTACTGCCATTGTTAAGTGGGAAGCGGGGCGGTACACCATCTACTCGCCTAGGGTAAAAAAAATAAGGAAACGCCTAACAGTAACTAAGGAGGGGAAAAGCTTCTATCCGCTCGCTGGGATGGCAACAGTGGTGCAAGATTGTAAACGCGCTGCTAGTTTTATATCGGGACTATCCTCATATGGAGATACTGAGATGGCCTCCTATGTTGCCAACCGCTTGGGGGCGACAGTGCAGAATGATATTGATGCGGGAAGGACTAAGCTAAACCGTCTGGTTTCAGAGTTTAAGTTTCAACTAAGTAGAGCTGATGTACCCACGGAGATAATTCAAATACTGGACTGTGTGATGCAGAACAGACCTGCACATATACCACCGCAGGGGACGCTTTACGCGCACTATAATGCGTTTGATATCGCGCGCAAGCAGATAGAGGAGAAGGAAAGCCATGTAGGTGTACTAGCACCTATGTTTATGTTCAGGGCAGCACGTAACAACAAAATTGTAGTGGTAGCCCCAAGACCACCCCGATACCCCAGTGGCAGTTTCGATGACCTACCACCCTACACTAAAAGTTATAGCAGTTTCGATGACCTACCACAGGATATAAAGCGTGTAGTTATGACCCTAGAAGTTAAGGAGAAGGACTATGCGGGTAAGGTAGAGGGCGTTGGTGTAGTGGGCGCTGCGGAGCTAACCCTATGCACTGAAGCGTGTGGGTTTGGGGTACCAAAAGCTACACTGGATAGTTTTATCTTAGATGTAGAAAAACAAGTACATATATAGAAGGGCAAAATGACAGACTTTGATGCACTGATACGGGCACAGATAGAGGGGAGCAAGGTAAGGTTAGAAGCATTTGGTTTGGACCATAAACTATGCGCGCTACCTTTGCCTTGTGAGTTAGACGAGGGTGATCTACCGGAATGGTTGGGGCGCAAGTTATCTATCCTGATGGTGATGCCCCACGAATCCCCGACTTCTTACGTGCCTGATGTGGGCAGACGGATTACCGAGAACGTGTTCTGGGTACACTACAATCGGGAGCAACTAGATGGCGATGACACCGGAAAAGCGAGTTAAGGATAAAGTAGTGAAGCAGTTAAAGGTGTTGGGTAGTGATGTGTATTACTTCTTCCCAGCAACAGGCGGGTATGGACGCAATGGTGTACCGGATATAGTCGGGTGCTACATCGGCACGTTCTTTGCCATTGAATGTAAGGCGGGTAAGAACACAACGACCGCCCTGCAACAGAAAGAGTTAACCGCAATAAGCATGGCCGGGGGTGTCCCGTGGGTAATTAACGAGGACAACGTGGACAGTGTGGGCTTAGCGGTAAGAAGTTTGGGTACTAAGTAGTTGTGAGTAGGGGTCGCAACAGCCCCGATACCCCAGTGGCAGGTGGGTAGGGTCACATAGCCTTAAAACAGCCACAGTATGCAATGAGATATACGGCGCGGTTGTGCCTTCCAGTCCCATGTGTATACCGAGTAAGCCACGCTAAGGCTAGCCGTGGTACAACGAACAAGTACTCTGAATAGGGGGGGCAACTACTCGAAACTACCACGCACTTATTTATTTTAGAAACCAGTTACTGAGAAGACGCTAGGAGCGAGAGATGAAAATAACAATGCGCCACCCTCCCGAAGGGGCAAAAGAAGCGGTAGAGGAGCTAATCACGAGCTTTGATCTTGTCATCGACGGCTGGGTAAAAAGCGCGGCAGGAAAAAGCGCGGACTTCAAGCGAACCGCTGTGCTGGTAGCTCTGACCAACGCGCTGGTGACGGAGGCGACGAGTTCCGGTTTCCCGCCAGAGACGGTCATACAAAGCGTCTTCGCTATGCTCGACGCGACCGGCGCGTTTGACGACGACGAAACAGTGCATTAGGGCGCGGCGGGGTGAGGTGAGGGCTACACAATAGCGGTCTGCGCATTCTAGCGAATGTGTTTCCCGGTGCTGTGAAGCATCGTATGGCATGGTCAGGCACGGCTGAGCGGAGCGAGGTTAGGCTTGGCTAGGTGGGGTCTGGTGAGGGCTACACAATAGCGGTCTGCGCATTCTAGCGAATGTGTTTTCCGGTGCTGTGAAGCACCGTATGGCGCGGCATGGGAGGGTCAGGTCTGGCATGGTCGGGCGGGGCATTGCAGGGTAAGGGCTACACAATAGCGGTCTGCGCATTCTAGCGAATGTGTTTTCCGGTGCTGTGAAGCATCGTACGGCCGGGCATCGTACGGCAAGGTGTGGTCCGGTGGGGTACGCTATGGTGCGACCGGGCAAGGTGGGGTATGGCGAGGGCAGTAATCTGCATAAACAACTAAACAACTAAACAACAAGGAACTAGCAATGTTAAGCACAATCAAAGTAAAGATCATAGGCACACGTCCACTGCTGATGCACTCGGACAAATTTGCTGATCCACTTAATCCGCTTACAAAAGCGCACAAGGAACTCACTGGCAAGAGAAAGAAGAGTGACGATGACCACGAAGCTATTGCAAAAAGTGAGTGGCTCGGGGGGTTATACATCGACAACAAAGGCCCGTACCTGCCCGGAGTAAACATTGGGGCTACGCTCATAGCAGGTGGCAAGCTGTCAAAACTTGGAACGCAACTGAAACGCTCGGTTGAGATTATTGATGACCGCTGCTATTTGGAGTATGACGGCCCCAAAGTCGCAGAAAAGCTGTGGGAGGCGGGGTTCTATGATGCACGCAGCGTGAAGATTCAACAAGCTCGCCTCATGCGGTATCGCCCTCTGTTCAGGAGCTGGGCATGTGTGTGCCAGATTGCATTTGACCCAGAAAGCATCAACCGAGAACAAGTTATCAGGTGCCTCGCAGACGGCGGTCAGTACTGCGGCGTTGGCGACTACCGTCCCAAGTTCGGGCGGTTTACAGTAGAGGTGCTGCAATGAGCGAGTACGCGTGGTTAGAGAGAGCGTGTGGTATGTACGACAGTGGCAACCACAAGGACGGTGACATTCTTTCGCATGACTGGTTACGGTTCGCACTGGACATACCTAAGCCTAAGAACTTAGGGGAAGCGGAGGAGATGCAGTGGTTGGCGCTATCACGGGTTGAAGCGTTCAAGGAGTGGTTGTTGATAGAACGCAAGACTGTGCTCAAGTCGGTGCGTGGTAAGGGATATTGGATTGTGCCCCCCAACGAACAGGCACAAGTTGCTGCGGAAGAGGCCATGAAACTTGTCCAGAAAGGATTGGAGCGCGGCTCTCGCATGATGGAGTACGCCCGTGTGGACGCGATGGATAATGATTCGCGCAAGCGCCACACCGACACCCAAGTCCGACTGTTAGGTGTTGGACAGATGATGAAAGGTCAGAAGCGAGATGTGTTAAGACTATTTAAACCAAGTTGAAAATATAGGCTTGGCATGGTCTGGCGAGGTTGGGCGACGTTCGGCGAGGCTGGGCATGGTTAGGCAAGGGCAGTAATCTGCGCAAAAATAAAACTAGGAGAATGATTATGAGTAACGCTGACATGCAGGCGATTTGGGACAGGCACCTTATTGACGGCTGGGATCGGAACTTGCCGATCTTTGTCGTCGCAATTCATTTTGTTAGAGAAACAAATCCAGAATTGGTGAGGGTTGTGGATGGGTGGAGGGAGGTAGTCGACGATCCCGCTGCTCTCGCAGACTACATTGTGTCTTTGGGTCTTCGGAGGTGTCTGGATAAGGACGCGGACGGGACACTGCGATTTAACGGCAGGGGGCCAACCAGAGCGTTTATCCATTCTCGCTGCAAACGTCTCAGCAATTGTTTGTGGAGTGATAAGTTTACCGCAGAACAGATAGTGCAAAACCTCCACCGGTTTAAGTGGATAAGGCTGGGGCCTGCGGCGGCGAAAGAGACCGCAAAAAACAGACGGGTAGACCAGAAGTTTGCTAACCGTGACCGCATTTTCGTCAATGCAAAACAGCGCGACAAAAGAACCGACTGGCAGACAACCAAATAGTGACGATGGAGGACCACCGATGATAACAAGAATTCATGTTAACCAGCATC
>Ga0181364_1000051_pt1 | contig 18888 bp, 20 predicted proteins | sample Fa13NDMM110SN_FD_130108 | JGI IMG/M metagenome (GOLD analysis project Ga0181364, IMG submission 130108) | Freshwater viral communities from Lake Michigan, USA - Fa13.ND.MM110.S.N | ecosystem: Environmental > Aquatic > Freshwater > Lake | place: USA: Michigan | collected 2013-09-24
GACAGCAAGCAGAAGGACGGCGGCAACACCATCCTGGAGAAGAGCTTTCCCGGCGGCGTGCTGGGTCTGGTGGGCGCGAACAGCGCGCGAGGGTTTCGGCGGGTGAGCCGGCGCGTGGTGCTGTTTGATGAGGTGGACGGCTATCCAGCGACCACCAACGAAGGCGACCAGATCAAGCTGGGCATCCGGCGGTCGGAATACTACTGGAACCGGAAGATCGGCATCGCCAGCACACCGACGACGAAGGACTTCAGCCGCATCGAGCGGTGGTTCCTGCGCACCGATCAGCGCCGCTACTTCGTGCCGTGTCCGCACTGCAGCCATCACCAGGTGCTGCGCTGGCAGCAGTTCAAGTGGGAGCAGGGCCAGCCGGAGACGGTGGGCTACGAGTGCGAGAGCTGCACGGCGCGGATCCCGCACAGCCAGAAGCGGTGGATGGTTGAGCGCGGCGAGTGGCGTGCGACAGCCATCGCTGACGCGCCTGGGCTGGTGGGCTTTCACCTGTGGGCGGCCTACAGCTACAGCCCGAATGCCTCATGGGAGCAGCTGGTGCGTGAGTTCCTTGAGGTAAAGAGCGACCGGGACCAGCTGCGCACGTTCGTGAACACCGTGCTGGGTGAGCCGTTCGAGGACGACTACACCGCCAAGCTCAGCCCAGATGGCCTGATGGCCAGACGGGAGGAGTACCTGCCCGGGTCATGCCCTGCCGGCGTGCTGCTGCTGACCTGCGGTGTGGACGTGCAGGACAACCGCTTGGCGGTGAGTGTGTGGGGCTGGGGCAGGGGCGAAGAAGCGTGGCTGGTGTGGCATCAGGAGATCCACGGCGACCCGACACGGGAGGAGGTGTGGGAACAGCTCGACACGGTGCTGGCTGCTGGCTGGCCCATGGTCGGTGGCGGCGATCTGAAAATCGCTGCGCTGGGCGTGGACAGCGGCGGCCATTGCACCCATGAGGTGTATGAGTTCGCCCGGCAGCGCCGCGCCCGTGGGGTGATCCCGCTGAAGGGGGCGAACACGGCAGGCAAGCCGGTGATAGGCAAGGGCTCGAAGCAGGATGTGAACAGGCGAGACCAGACGATCCGCAAGGGCGTGACGCTCTACCTGGTCGGCACCGACACGGCGAAGACGACGATCTTTGGCCGGCTGCGCCACACCCAGACCGGGCCTGGGTCGTTCCACTTTGGCCAAGGTGCTGATGATGAGTTCTTCCGCCAGCTGACGGCAGAGAAGCAGCAGATGCGAACGGTCAAGGGTTTCCCGGTGCGGGAGTGGGTGAAGGCAAGCGGTGATCGCAATGAAGCGCTCGACTGCTTGGTGTACGCCTACGCCACGTTGCAGTGGGTGGCCCGCCGCTACAACCGCGCCACGATGTGGGACCAGCTGGAGCGGCATGTGAAGGCAGCGGCAACAGCGGAGCAGCCACCGCCAGAGCCAGCACGCAAGGCCCGAGTAAGGCCCGCGGTCAACTCTGTTACGTCCTGGTAAGGCTCCACAGACTGATGGCAAGCGCGAATAGGACGGGTGAACATCCCACGAAGCATTACGGCCGGCGACTCGCTGACGTGGAATGACCCAGCTGGAGTGGACAGCCAAGGCGCGCTGGTGAGTTCAGCCACGTGGACGCTGACCTACTACCTGCGCACCAACACCGCCAGCGAAGGCGCCACAGTGGTCGGCACTGCTGGAGCTGCTGGCAGCTGGGACTTTACGGTCGCTGCAGCCACCACCACGGCATTCGATGCCGGCCCCTGGAGCTGGACGGCACGGGCGACGAATGGCGCGCTGGCGATGACCATGGCCAGCGGGTCGCTGACGGTGCTGCGGTCGCTGGCCTATGCCGGCACGCCGGCAGCGTTCGATGGCCGCAGCCAGGCGGAGATCGACCTGGCGGCGGTGCAGACGGCCATTCGCACGATCATTAGCGGCGGCGTCAGCCAGTACGCCATCGGCAGCAGGCAGGCGACGAAGCTTGACCTGGGCGCACTGATGAAACGGGAATCACAGCTCAAGGCAGAAGTGGCCCGCGAGCGAGCGGCCGAGAAGGTGGCCGCCGGCCTGGGTGATCCGCGCTCGCTATTCGTGAGGTTTGGAAGATGAGCAAGCGCAAGAAGTCACGGCAGGCCCCATCTGCACCACGCCGGCGCGCCTATGAGGGCGCCATGGTGTCGCGGCTGACGGCTGGCTGGGTGACCAGCAGCACCAGCGCAGACGCTGAGATTGACGGCAGCTTGGTGCGGTTGCGCAATCGGGCGCGGCAGCTGGTCAGGGATAACGGCTACGCGCAGCAGGCGCTGCGCTGCATTGTCTCCAACGTGATTGGAACCGGCGTCAGGATGCAGGCCCAGGTGCCGGCGGCGGCCAACGGCGGCAGACCAGACACCGCGATCAATGACGCCATTGAGCGGCAGTGGGCGCACTGGTGCCACGCCGACACCTGCCACGCTGCCGGCCAGTTGAGCCTGCAAGAGATAGCCCGGCTGGCATGGCGCGCCATGGCTGAATCTGGAGAGGCGTTTATTCGGCTGGTGCCTGAAGCCATGGGGAACGGCATTGTGCCGCTGGCTTTGGAGATCCTTGAGGCCGATTTGGTCGATGAGGGCAAGACATCAGGGCCAGAGGCTGATGGTGGTGAATGGCGCATGGGTGTGCACGTCAACCGCTGGGGGCGGCCCACTGCTTATCGCTTTAGGACGCGGCACCCCGGCGACGTGTCGGGATCGATTGGATATTCAGTGGTCGATGTCCCGGCCGATCAGGTACTTCATCTGCGCCGCATTGAGCGCCCCGGCCAGACGCGAGGCGTGCCATGGTTTGCCGCAGCAATCAAGGGCCTGCATCATCTGGCCGGCTACCAGGAAGCCGAAGTAGTGCGGGCTCGTGCTGCCAGCAGCCTGATGGGATTTATCACCAGCCCCGAAGGTGAGCTGATTGGTGATGACGTTTACGACGCCGAGCGCGTCAGCAACTTTGAGCCTGGGGTTTTCAAATACCTAGCGCCTGGCGAATCGGTCAGCGTGCCTCAACTCGACGCGCCTGACGGGCAGTTTGAACCATTCCTGCGGGCCATGCTGCGCGGCGTTGCAGCATCAACCGGCTGCAGCTTTGAGCAGGTCAGCAATGACTACAGCCAGAGCAACTACAGCTCAAATCGAATGAGCCGCCAGGATTTGATTGAGATGTGGAAGGGCGAGCAGCAATATGCCATCGAGCACTTCTATCGGCCGATATTCCAAAGGTGGATGGATGCAGCTGTTGGCGTTGGCGATCTGTCGCTGCCCAACTACGACACCCTGCGCGATCGTTACCAAGCGGTTCGCTGGTATCCGAGAGCCTGGGGCTTCCTTGACCCAAAGGTGGAGATCGGCGCTTACAAAGATGCTGTCCGCTGCGGCTTTATGACGCAGGCGCAGGTTGTAGCTGAGCAGGGCGGCGACCTTGCCGAGCTGATGCGCGACCTGGCGGCAGAGCGTGAGATGGCGCAAGAGCTGGGCCTGACCCTTGATATTGACGCCGGCAAGGTCTCAGGCGCAGGACTGACGCAGGCCCGGCCAGTGGGATCAATTATCCCGCAAGACCCCTACGCACCAGATGACACGGCAGCCGATGCCAGCAGTGACGAGCCCGACAACGACACGGAAGATTTGGCCTAATGAGCAACGTCCATAGCCTGAGCGCAGGAAACGCCGCGCCAATGGAACAACGCGACCACGACGGCAAGCCGCTCTACCGCAATGCGGTGGTGGCGAGCTGGTGCCGCGCGGAGGACGACCCCGAAGTAATCGAGTTCAGCTTTTCGTCAGAGGAGCCAGTCGAGCGCTACTTCGGGATGGAAGTTCTCAGCCATGACCCTGGCGCGATGAACATGGCCCGCCTTAATTCAGGGGCGGCGCCATGGCTCTGGAACCACAATCCCGATGTGGTTCTCGGCGGAGTCGAGAGGGCTTGGCAGGGCGGTGACGGGCGCGGCATGGTTCGCACCCGTTGGAGCCCCAACACCAAGTCCGAGGGTTCCGACGAATGGAAGGTCCGGCAGAACTGGGAGGCGGGCATTATCCGCAACGTCTCTTTCATGTACTCCATTGACGCGCCACTTGATCTCAAGTCGCGTGAGGGTGTGGCGCTGGTAACAGCGTTCACCCCGATGGAGGTCTCCACCGTCTCCATTCCAGCCGACGCCACCGTTGGCCAAGGCCGAGCAATCGACGCCACAATCGCGGCCCCGGCCGCAGATCAAACCCAACCCCCGATTGAATCCATGGAACCGACCATCGACATCGAGGCGGTGAAGGCTCAGGCTGCGGCCGATGAGCGTTCACGCGTCGCCAGCATCACCAGCCTCTGCCGTGAGCACAAAGCCGACGACCTGGCCCAGGGCCTGATCGAACGCGGTGCCACCGAAACCGAAGCCATGAAAGACGTGCTCGCCGCCATCGGCAAGCGCGCCAAGCAGCTCGCCACCCCGGCTGCTGCTCAACCGATCGCCGGCGCTTCTGCTGACATCGGCCTGAGCGACAAAGAGGCCCGCAGCTTCAGCTTTCTTAAGGCAATGCGCGCCCAGCTCTTCCCTAACGAGCGCGCCTTCCAGGAGGAAGCCGCTTTTGAGCGCGAGGCCAGCAACGCTGCCGCCCAACGGATGGGCATGAGCCCTAAAGGCATCTTGATTCCTAACGATGTGCTCAGCCGGTCCCTGATCGCTGGCCAAGCCTCCGCTGCCGGCGACCTGATCTTCACTGATGCTCGCCCCGGATCGTTCATTGAGCTGCTGCGCAAGCGCAACTTTCTGACCGGCCTTGGCGTCACCATCCTGGCCGGCCTGACTGGCCCCGTGGGCATCCCCAAGCAGACCGGCGCCAGCCAGGTCTACTGGAAGGGTGAAGGCGTGGCTGCCGCCGAATCTGAGCCCAGCGTGGGCCAAGTCACCATGACGCTCAAGGAAATGAGCGCTTGGACTCGCTTCTCGCGTTCGCTGATGCTGCAAAGCTCCATCGACGTTGAGACGTTTGTTCGCAATGACCTGGTGATCGTGATGGCCCTGGAGCAAGCACGGGTTGCCCTTTATGGCCTGGGGTCCTCTTCCCAGCCCGAAGGTCTCAAGATCACCACAGGGATCAACACCAAGGATTTCGCTGCAAACCAGCCCACCTATGCCGAGCTGGTGGACATGGAAACCCAAGTCGCGGCCGATGACGCCGACATTGGCACCATGGGGTACGTCACCAACGCCACCACCTACGGCGGATTCAAGACCACCGAAAAAGCGGCCAACACCGCTCAGTTTGTTCTTGAGCCTGGCGGCACCGTGAACAGCTACGGAGTGGTCCGCTCCAACCAGGTGGAGACTGGCGACGTGTTCTTCGGTGTCTGGAGCCAGCTCGTTCTGGGCCTCTTCGGTGCCGTCGATCTCCAGGTGAACCCCTACTCAGAGGACAAGGAGGGCAACATCCGGGTCGTGGCTCATCAGGCCATCGACTACGCAGTGCGCCACCCCCAAGCCTTCTGCCGCGGTAACAACACCCTGTGATGGCCATGAGGATCAGGATCTTGCGCCAAACCTCAATCATTGGCCGACCTGCACGGGTTGGCGACGTGGTGGAGGCAACCCCTGCAGATGCCCGGCTCCTGCTGGCCATGGGCAGGGCTGAGCAGGCGCCAGGTCCTGATCCGGTGGTGATCACCGCACCAGATGCCGCAAAGCCTCGCTCCCGTAAATTAACCCCCCGTCAAACCAATGGCTGTTCATGAGCTTTCGCTGGACAAACTCCAGCACTTCACCCTTCTGGCTACGACCACGATCACCGCTACCGGCAACCAGACCGGCGTGGACCTTCAAGGATTCGATGGTGATGTTCAGATCATCTTGGCCGGCACTGCCGCTGGCTCTGGAAATGATTTGACCTTCCGCATTGAAGAGTCGGAGGACAACTCAACTTATGGCGCCGCAACCGGCGGCGGCTTCACTGCGATTGCCAACGCTGCATCAAAGCAGGTAATCACCCTGAACAGCAACGACCTCAAGCGTTACATCCGCTTGAGCTGCACTGCTGAGACAGGTACCGCTTCCAGCAGCGTGACTTGTTTTGGCTTTGGCCTGAAGAAGTACAGCTGAGATGGCACTCACCGAGAACCTAGATGTGTTCTTGGCAGACTTCGGCGTCAGCGTCACTGCTGGCGCCGTTTCTGGTTTGGGCATTCTCGACATGCCTGGCGAAGCGGTTTTGGATGGCATGGTGATCAGCACCAGCTACCGGCTGGTGTGCCGCTCGGATGAGTTCGGATGGCTTGGATACGGCGACCTGGTGAATATCGAGAGCGTCGGTTATCGGGTGCAGGAGAACATGCCTATCGGCGATGGCCGATTCTGCAGCGTGCAGCTGGAGAAGGTTGACGGTGGCGGTGCGGTCGAGTTCGTGTTTGACGGGGACTTTGAGTAATGGCAATCCAACGATTTACCGGTCGAGTACAGCAGCGATTCTCCACGCTGGCGGCGATCACGGCGACCAATCCGATCCTGCTGGAAGGTGAGGTCTGGACGGAGAAGGACGCGAGCACGGGGCGCAGCACCGGCCGGCGGAAGGTTGGCGATGGTGTGATTGGTGCGGGTGATGTGATCACCGGCACGGCATTCAACAGCCTGCCATTTGAGCCGACTGCCGGGGGTGGATCGGGTGATGTCGTCGGCCCTGCCAGCGCTACGGACGGCAGAGCGGCACTGTTTGATGGGGCGACCGGAAGGCTGCTGAAGCAGTCGAGCGCGGCGCCTGTGCTGGAGGGCGATGCAAGGCTGAGCGACGCCCGCGAGTGGAGCGCCACAACGATCACCCAGGCCGAAGCCGAGGCCGGCACCGCGACCACCCGGCGAGCCTTCACTGCGCAACGTGTGTTCCAGGCTGTTGCGGCATGGTGGGCGGCAACAGCAACAGCAACAGGCCAAGCCCTGGCTACTGCGGCCAACGCTGCAGCAGCTCGGACCACTCTTGGGCTGGGCACAGCAGCCACGGCCGCGAGCGGTGACTTCGCCACTGCAGCGCAGGGCGTCACCAACGGCAACAGTCACGACCACAACGGCGGCGACGGGGCGCAGATTGCCTATAGCTCGCTGTCGGGGTTGCCGACGCTACCGACTGGCACGAACACGGGCGACCAGTCGATTGCCAACACCTCGGACGCCACCAGCCACACGGTCACGCTGTCGGCCTCGGGCGGGTCGGTGCAGTTGGTGGAGGGGAGCAACATCACGCTGACCACCACGGGCACCAGCGGCGCTGCTGTTGTGACGATTGCCAGCACTGCCTCGGGTGGCGGCGGCGATGCCTTCCGCTATTTCGGCGCTGCTGAGTTCATCCCGCGCACCACAAACGGCTGCGGCGTCAACTCAGATGAGACGACCACCAACAGGGTGAACCGTGACCTGTTGATGTTCGATGCAGGCACCCAGGAGTTCGCGCAGGTCTGGTTTGCATGGCCTACGGGCTGGAACACTTTTTCTGCCACCTTCCTATGGAAGTATTCCAGCGGCAGCGGTAACTGCGTCTGGGGAGCTCAGGCTCGACTGTATGCAGATAACACCGCAGTAGATACAGCGTTCGGCACGGCTCAGACCGTTACGGACAACGGCCAAGGGACGGCCATTCACCATGAGAGCGCAGCGACATCAGCTATCACCCCAGGCGGCACGGTGGCTGATGGGAGGCTGTTTGTGCTGCAGGTCTACCGCGATGCGACCAATGGCAGCGACACGCTCAGCGTTGATGCTGAGTTGATTGGTGTGATCCTGACGAAGGTGACGTGATGGGACGGAGAGTGAGGCATCTGAATCCGAGAGACCTTGGGGCCGTCCGATGCTACGAGGCTCCGTTTCTGAGCGGATTTGCAAACGCTGCCTCTGTTGGCACATGGCCAGATCGTTGCGGCACCGCAAACGCAACACAAACCACAGGAGCAAACCAGCCCACCTTCAGGGTGAATCAGTTTGGCGGTCAGGCCGTGGTGAGATTCGACGGATCCAACGACTTTATGGCATTTACTTCAGCCGCTGGGTCTGCGATGTCATTCATTGCGGCTCGTAGGGATGCTGTGGCTGGAGGAGTTGTCCTTGGTCGTGATGAGGGGGCTGGAGCGGCTCCTAACGTCCAGTACCTTCGCAGCTTCTCGTCAAGGTCGCTTGCTTTCAGCAATCCCCCCGCAAACATTTTATTTCAGTCAGCAAGTAACACCATAACCACAACCCCCGCGATCAACTTTCAGTCATATACGACCAGCTCTCAGATGCAGTTCTGGGACAACGGGGTGAGTATCGGACAGTCGGCAGACAACTGGAGTGGCTCTTTTGGGGTGAATTGCATTGGCGCCATTCGCATTAGCAATGTTATACAGGTGCCTCTAAACGGAGACGTTGGTGCGGCGATTGTGTTTCTAAGCAACATCGCCGGAACCGCCATCCAAAAGCGTGTGCAGCACCACCTGGCTTTCCTGTTCAAAATCGCCTGCTCCTAGCCATGCCCCACCTCTACATCCCCGGCCAACCCGTTCGCTTTGAGTCACCCGAAGCGGCTGCCAACCTGGCGCGGAAAGGCTGGGCAATCTTGCCTGAGCAGCCCGACCCTACCGCCACATGGGACGGCGAGCAGTGGGTAACACCAGAGCCTCCAGCCATTCCCCCGCAACCCCGCTGGCTGGAGTTCGGCGCTGTTGTGATGGGGCTGGTCGAGGTCAAGACACTGGTAAACCAGGCGATTGCGATTGGCGAAACACCGCTGGCAATGGGGCTGGCCGTTGGGCTGGGTAAGGCGGCAGATGGCGAATCAAGGGTATTTCTAGGCGCCTGGCATCAAGCCGTAGCCAGCGGCCTGGTGCCGGCTGAGTTGATCACTCAAATGCAGGCCCTGGCCGCTGGCTTTGACCTGCCGACTGAGTTTATCGCTGGACTAGCTGGGGGTTCACAGACTGGTTGAGAGCAGCCCGTCTGGACACAGTGGCACTAAAACGCGAATCAATCCTCGCTGCCATCGCCACCGCCCTAGCTGGGACTGTGCAGGTAGGCAGCAGAATCTACCGCTCACGGGTGGAAGCCTTTGCTCGTAATGAAGCACCGGCCATGGTGATCGAGCCGGCAGCCGACAGCGCTGAGAATCCACCGGTGAGCATTTGCTACATTGACTGGACCTTCACGGTGGAGATTGCCGTCCACACCCGTGGCGCTGTGCCTGAGACATTGGCGGCACCGATCGTAAGCGACATGCACAGCAAGCTAATGGCCGATCGAACGCTGGGCGGGCGGGCGATGGACATCTGGCCGGTGAACGTGCAGCACCAGCGCGAGCAGGCCGACGCCGCAGCCGGCTGGACGATCTGCTCCTACTTGGTTCGCTACCGCACGGCGATAACCAGCCTGGAGGGCTGAGCCGGAGTCCATAGCCTGTGGGTGTTCTTCCGTTTCACCATCGTGAGCAAGGCGCCACCGCCGCTGCCCGAGATCCCGACAGCCGGCGGCAGCTATGTGCTGAGCGCTGATGGCAAGCGATGGGAGCCCGAGACCACCAAAACCCCTGAACTGATCGAGGCCCCGACCGATGCCACTGACCAGAAATAGGCTGATCCTGGCAGGGATCGAGGGAACCTACGGGACCGCTGCCTCGCTGACCGGAAACAACGCCATCTATGTGAAGAGCGACCTGCAGATCAACCCGCTGCAGATGGAGTTGGTTGACCGGGATCTGCTCTACGGCTATATCGGCAACTCGCCGCGGCTGGCGTCCCAGCAGCTGGGCCAGATCAGCTTCAGCTTCGAGCTGTCCGGCAGCGGCACGGCCGGCACCGCTCCTGCGACGGGGGTGTTCTTCAGGGCATCAGGCCATTCGCAGACGCTCGTCGCCAGCACGTCCGTCACCTACGCCCCGATCGCCACGGGCTTTGAGGGCATCACGATCGAAGGCTATGCCGACGGCAAGCGGCACCGGCTGACCGGTGTTCGCGGCAACCTGATGATTGAGTGGAACGCTGGTGAGATCCCGCTGGGCAAGTTTGAGGGCCTGGGCATCTACAACGCCGTGACCGACACGGCCAACCCGACGCCGACCTACGCAGCGCAGGCGACGCCGGCAATCGTCAACGCAGCCAATACCACCACGGTGCAGGCGTTCGGTTATGCGGCCTGCATGGAGTCGTTCAGCTTCAACGCTGGCCGCTCACCGCAGCACCGCCAGCTGGCCGGCTGCAGCCGCCAGATCCGCATCGACCAGGAGCGCAAGCCTGAAGGCGAGCTGATGGTGGAGTCGGTCAGCATCGCCAGCAAGGACTTTTATACCCAGGCCACCAGCCAGACGCTGGGCCAGGTGTCCTTCGTCCATAACGCCACCGCCGGCAACATCTGCACCTTCACGGCGCCGACCTGCAGCCTGGGTGATGTGGAGTACGACGACAGCGATGGCATCGAGATGCTGAAACTGCCGTACATGCCGATCCCAACAGCGGCCAACGGCTACAACGACTACTCCATCGTGTTCACCTAAATCATGGCATTTGTTCTCAGCAAGTCGGCCACCTATACCTGGCCGGTGCGCATCACCCTTGCCACTGATGGCGGGAAGCAGACTATTGAAACGCTTGATGCTGAGTTTCGCCGGCTGCCACAATCGCGCATCAATGAGATTGTCCGCCAAGCCCGAGCTGCCGAACGTGGCCGCGGGGATGACGACCAGATCGAAGATCAAGATGCCGCCCGCGAGATTCTCGCCGGCTGGGATGGCGTGACTGGTGACGACGGCAAGGCCATCCCATTCAGCGAGGCGGCCCTAGCCCAGCTGCTGGAAATCCCCACCGTAGCCGGCCAGATCGTTAAGGCATGGTTTGAGAGCCTGAAGGAAGGCAAGAGAAAAAACTAATTGGGGCGGTGGAACACTGGTTCCACGGTGATGGCGCCCCGAGTTCAGAACTGGAGGCAGATGCAAAAGCCTTTGGGCTGATCCTTCCTGAGCCTGAGACGGTGGACTTTGACGTATGGCCTGAGAACCACGACGCGCTGCAGATGTTCCTGGATTGTCAGACGCAATGGCGCACCATTGGCTCTGGTGTGATCGGTCTGGATTATGGCGTGGTGCTGGCGCTGGCTAGCCTGAACGGAGCAACTGACCCGCTCGCATTGTTGCGCGATTTGCAGGTAATGGAGATGCGAGCCCGGGATCTGATCAACCAGGAGGCGGCGAAGGAATGAACCTCGACGCCATCCTGCGGATTAAGGCAAACGTCAGCGGTACTGGCGCGGTGGAGCAGCTCGGAAGGGGGCTGAATGGTCTGCAGAAGCAGGCCACCGGGATGAGAGGAGCAATGCAGAGTCTTGCTGGATCCACCGGCGGACTGGGCAGCGCGCTGCAGATGTTGGTGCCTGCGCTGTCTGTTGCCGGCCTTGGTGCAATGGCGAATGGCGCGATCAACACGGCCGACAATTTGAATGATTTGCGCCAGAAAACAGGCGTCAGCGTTGAAGCGCTCAGCCAGTTCAGCACAGCGGCAAACATGAGCGGCACTACGATCGAGGCTGTAGGCGGTGCAATCGTCAAGCTGAACCGGAACCTTGCGACTCGCAATGACAAGGCCACTGCGGCACTGACATCGCTGGGTATAAGCGCAACCGACGCATCTGGAAAGCTCAAGTCGGCAGATAAGGTCATGCTGGAAGTCGCCAACAGGTTCTCCAAGATGGAGGACGGCGCAAAGAAGTCGGCCGCGGCTCAGGCCCTGTTTGGCAAGTCTGGCGCTGACATGGTGCCGATGCTGAACATGGGCGGCGATGCGATCAGCAAACTTGGTGTCACAATGTCCGGCGAGTTTGCAGCGCAGGCCGATGAGTTCAACGACAAGCTGGCCGTCATGCAGGCCGATTTATCACGGATTGGCGTGAGCATTGGCACTGCGCTGATGCCGGCGCTGTCGGGATTGGCGGATGTGCTGGGCGGGATCGTGGACGCATTCTCAAAGCTGCCCGCACCGATCCAGGGCCTAGTGGGTGGGATCGCCTTGTTGGTGGGGGCGTTTGTTGTGCTGGCTCCGTTGATCACTTCGGCCATCGGGTTGATCGGCGCGATTGGGCCGGCGGTGGCGGGAATCGTGGCGGCCTTCAGCGGACTTGGCGGTGTGCTGGCGGCAGTGGGCGCAGCGATTGCCGGATTCCTCACCTGGCCGGTGCTGCTGGTGGCGGGGCTGGTCGCTGCTGGTGTGGCGATCTTTGTATTCCGCGATCAGATCGGCGCGTTCTTCCAGCAGGTAGGGCGGCTGGCGGCCGAGGGGTGGAATGCTCTGATCGCTCCGCTGCGGCCGGCGCTGGATGCGATCGGGCAGGCCTTCAACGGACTGGTTGGAGTCTTGTCAAGCTTCTGGACTGGCGCTGCAAAGCTGTTCTATCAGCTGTTCATCGAGCCGATTGTGAAGTCTTCCCAGTATCTGTGGGGCCTGATTACTGAAGGGTGGAATGCCGTCAGTGGTGTTGCGTCGCGCATCTTCAGCGCCATCGCTAACGCTTACCAGAACATCGTCGTGAAGCCGCTGGTGGGTGCCTGGACGAAGATCGTGGACACGGCGAAGGCGGCACTGCGGGGGCTGCTGGGCTGGGCGGCTTCCGCCATCAACGGCGTGATCAATATGGTCAACCGGATCATCGACGGGATTAATGCCGTCCGGCGCCTTGCCGGTCTCTCAACGTTCGGTAGGGTCGGCAACGTCACCGTCCCCGCCTTCGCCCAGGGCGGCTACGTCACCGGCCCGACGCTGGGCCTGGTGGGTGAAGCCGGCCGGGAGTACATCGTGCCCGAGAGCAAGGCGGCAGGCTTTGCCAACAACATCATGGCCGGCAGGCGCGGGGCCGCGGCGATCCCATCAGGCACCAGCAGCAGCGGCGGCGGTGGCGCGGTGCAGGTCAACATCACCACCGGCCCGGTGATGCAGGACCAGAGCGGCCAACGGTGGATGACCATCGAGGACGGCGAGCGCATGGCCCGCCAGGCGGTGGAGCAGATGCAGCGCATCTCCCGCACACCAGGCGGCCGGTACGCGCAGGGGGTGCGATAGATGGCCAGAGGTCAATCCCAGTACCTGCGCATCTTCGACAACGGTGGCACGTTGCAGCGGTGGCAGAACTACTACGTCAATTCGACCGTCACCTTCGACTCTGCCAGCTGGGCGTTCCTTGGCTTCGACGTGGACGGCTTCACCGCAGGCCAGACCGGTGATAAAGGCGGTGTGAGCGTGACGCTGCCGGCCACTGCGTTCGTGATCGACACGGTGGAAGATGCGCTGCGTAATGCGCGGCTGGTGGAGCTGAGCATGTACGAGTTCGACACGCTCGACGGCAACAACACCCCGCAGGCTGGCCAAGAGCTGATCGCCAGCTACGTGGGCGAGGTGGTCGGCGCTGGCGGGCCGTTCGAGTCGATCTCGTTGGAGCTGGGCAGCAGCCTGTCGCCGGTCGGTGCGCAGGTGCCGCCGCGCAAGTTCACCAGCCGGCTGATCGGCGTGCCGGTAAAGCTATGAGCATCATCGGCAGCGATCCATTTGACGTGCTGGCCTACCAGCAGGGGCTGATTGCCGCACCGCTGGAGGAAGGCGGCGCCGGTGGCGCTGACGACCTGGACGTGGCGCAGCGGTCGATCACTATCGGCGAGGTGATCCCGATCGTGTTTGGCCGGCGGGTGGGTGACGTGGGCGGCGTGCTGGTGAGCCCTGGCGCGACCGAAGCCAGGTTTGAGAACGATGCAATGAACGCCGTGACCGCCAAGTATCACGTCGTTATCTCAGAAGGCGACCTTGATCAGGTCCAGGTGCGTGACCTGTTCCAGCGCTCCTGCCGGGTCGGCACCTTCACCCAGAGCTATAACCGCCGCGGCGGATCGTGGACGGCGGGGAACTTCATCGTGAACCGCGCCGGCTACACGCGGCCGGAATGTCCCTACTACTGCGGTTCAGGCGGCACCTACGAAGGCATGAGCACTGGCAGCTTCACCATCATCGCGCCGGATGGCGACACCCGATGGGACCGGCAGGTGCATCTGTTCATCCGTGGCGGCATGTACGTCACCCGGCTGCTCGACAGCACGCTGGGGCCGAGCAACAACGTGGCCGACCTGGCGCTCTGGCTGTTCCGCAACACCAGCCGCACGCCCGAGGCGCTGATCGACGTGGATGCGTTTGAGGACGCGGCCAGCTTCACCGACCAGCTGGGCTTGTGGTTCAACGGTGAGATCAAGGAATCAACCAACCTTGAGGACTGGCTGGCGACGAACGCCCGCTACTTCCTGCTCAGCAAGTCCAAGGTCGGCGGCAAGGTGGGACTCCGGCCGCTGCTGCCGACCACCAGCACCAACGCGCTGCAGGTGACCCCGGTGCAGCCGGTGTTCGTGTTTGATGAGTCGAAGATTATCCCCGGCAGCTTCGAGATCAGCTACGTGCCGCTGAACGAGCGCAAGCCGTTCTGCGCGCTGATGCTGTGGCGCCAGCAGCCAACGGACGACATCGGCCTAATCAGGACGACGGAGGTGCGCTACACCGGCCAAGCGACGGACGGGCCCTTTGAGCAGCACGACCTGTCGGTATTTGCTACATCCGAGAATCATGCGGTGAAGGTCGGCGCCTACATCGTGGCCCGTCGGCGGTACGTGGTGCACACGCTGCGGATCAAGGTACGGCCTGCTGCGTTCAACACCACGCTGAGCCAGGGCGACATCGTGCAGGTGATCATGCAGCGGGTGGCAAGCTCTGCCGCTGCTGGTGAGCATCGGTACCTATACGAAGTCGATCGCATCAGCAAGAGCCGCACCGGTGAAGTGTCACTGGACCTGACGCACTTCCCGGTGGACGGCCTGGGCCGCAGCTTGGTGGCGCTGGATGTGGCGGCTGCCACTGGCGGGGGCGTGCTGTTCTCCACCACGAAGAGCGGCATCAGCTGCGACGTGAACAGCAGCAGCGACACCACTGCGGCCACGGACGACGGGCAGGATTTGACGGGCCTGCCTGGTGATGATGCGTTTGACGTGGTCATCCCCGACACCGACTTCGGCAGCGGTGCTGATGGTGATGGCGGCGGTGACGGCGGCAGCGGTAGCGAAGAAGGTGGCGGCAGTGAACCGATTGATAATCAGGGGTCTGAGGTCGGTGGCATCTCCCCTGGTGGCCCGATCCCTGGCGATACGCTGACCTATCCAGGCTGCGGATGTACGAATAGCTCGATTGACTGGTATCGAGATGGGGTCCTTGTTGGGAACAGCGCTACATATACAGTCACTGTTGCAGACATGGGGGGCACACTCATCGGCGTCGGCAAGTGTGACGGCATTGATACATGCCAGTCCGCTCCGATTCCGGTGCCAGTTACTCCTACTGCATACAGTTACTGGCGCTTTAAGTCATCGGGTGGCACCGTGTATGGTTGGCAAGATACCGCATTTACCTATGGTGGATTGGTTGACGGATTTGGGGCAGGCATAACGGCATGGAAAATCCACTCTGGCGTCTATGGCGTCCCCGGTGGCAACGGCACTCTTGCACAGCTAGCTGCGCTTTCCATCAGTGGGAATACGGTGCAGGCGGTATACTATACTTACAGCGGTTCAACTGGCGTTACTGTTTTCCCTAGTCCCGGCATATGGCAATTCGCAAACTCAAACCAAGACCCAGGCGTTGACGCTTGGGAGTTTGAATGGGGGGGATCCTAGGAGGACAGCTTATCGCCATGACAACAATACGCGCAATGATACAAATGGCACCCCCCGCAGTTGTTGCCGAAAGGGTGGCAATCTGCGGGGGATGTGAGCACTTCCAAAAGGTCGCCCGGCGCTGTAAGCTTTGCGGGTGCTTTGTTCACTTAAAGGCCAAAGCCCAAGCGTCAAAGTGTCCAGCTGGTAAGTGGTAGCCATGGCCGCATTCCCCTCCAGCATCATCCCCAGCACCCGCACCTATTCGCCGGGTGCATTCCCCCATACGGTGCATGGGGTCTACGACGGCAGCGAGGCGCGGGTGCGGCACTCAAATACCGTGCTGGGTGTGCGGCTGCGGCTGTTCTTTCCTGCGATCACCACTGCTGAGCTGCTGACGGTGATCGGCCACTACGCCGGCCAGAGCGGGCGGTTCCTGTCATTCGCCATCCCTTATGATCTGCTGAGCGGTGTGACGACACCTGCAGACTTCACCCCAGCCGGCCATCAGTGGCGCTACGCGGCACGGCCAACGGTGGAGGACATCTCAATCGTTGGAGGCACCAACCGGCACAACCTGACGATTGAGCTGGAGACAGTGCCGCCAGAGAACACCATTGCCCAGGGGGCACGACTGCGGGCTCGTGCAAGCCTGCGGGCCGGCAGTGCGCAGATTGGCGAGTTCTTCGATGTCTACGCCTGGCTTGATGCTGGTGCTGGTGCTGGCGCGGCTGCGGATCCGTTCCTGGTTACGGCGACGCTAAATGCTGGGGCGGGAAGCAACGTATTGACTGATCCCGACTTTGCCAGCGTGTCACTGTTGCTGCCCTTCAACGGCACCAATGGGAGCACAACGTTCACCGACGCCAGCGGTAACGCATTTACGACTACAGCCAGCGGCAACGCACAGATCAGCACGGCTCAAAGCCAGTGGGGCGGGGCCAGTCTGCTGCTGGATGGGACTGGCGATTATTTGACTGTTGCTGATGACGACGCATTTGAGTTTGGCTCGCTTGATTTTACGGTTGAGTTCTGGATGTACCTCGACGCATCTATTCCAGCCGATGGACGTGCATTGATCAATAAGGGCAACTGGCCAACAGCTACATCATCCTTCTTGATTTTCTACGGCGGATCCAGAGAACTTGCGCTGTACGCAAGCAGCAACGGAACGACATGGAATCTAGCAGCAGATCAACGACTTGCAACTAATCCGGCACTTGCGACCTGGCATCACGTCGCTATTACTCGGAACAGCGGAACATTCCGTGGCTTCCTAAACGGAACGCTTGGCTTCACACATGCAATATCCGGTGCGCTCCAAAGCAACAGCTATCCGCTAAGGATTGGCGCGGGAGAAGGTGCCGCAGGGGCTTTTATGGGCAGCATTGACGATCTCCGAATCACGAAAGGCGTGGCCCGCTACACCACTAACTTCACCCCACCCGCTGCGGCATTCCCCACGAGCTAAGGGGTGGCCATGCGGATCCATAGCCTGAGCCAAGCAGGTCTGTATCCATGGCATCCTTCATCTACAACAGCTTCTGGGCCGACCTAGGCGCTGGAACCATTGACCTGGACACCAACACCTTCAAGGTGATGCTGGTGACCAGCAGCTACACCGCCGACAAGGACGCGCACGACCGCCGCAACGACGTGACGAATGAGGTGAGCGGGACGGGCTATACCGCCGGCGGCGCCACCTGCACCATCACGATCGCCACTAACACAAACCTCGACCGCACCACCTATACCTTCACGTCGGTGAACTGGCCCACTAGCACTATCACCGCTCGGGGTGCTGTGGTGTACAAGTCCACCGGGACCAGCTCAGCCGATGCACTGGTCTTCTACAACGACTTCGGCGCCAACGTCACAACCAGTGCCGCGACCTTCACGGTGGCGCAGTCGGTTATCACGGTGCAGAACTGATCAGTGGCATTCCCCGCCCTGGAGCCCTACGGCCGGAGCTTTGACTTCGGCGACTTCGCCATGAGCGAAGCCAATGCGTTCGGCGGTGGCTCGATGCGCTTCACCCACGCCGATGAAGCGCTGGGCCATGGCCTGACGCTGGAGTATCTGGAGATCAGCGAAGCCGACATCACCGCCATCCGCGAGCACTACCAAGGCCAGCAGGGCGGATACCTGAGCTTCACCCTGCCGGCGATCATCTGGCAGGGGCACACCACCGTCGAGACGATCGTGTCGGCCGCCGGCCGCTGGAAGTACGCCAGCCCCTTGGAGGAGGAACACTTGCAGGGGAAGCTCTACAACGTGACCGTCTCGCTGCAGTACGTCGGGGCCTTGCTCACGTCCTGATCCATAGCCTGAAAGCACCGCAGCCCACCGTCTCATGCCTGGGTCAGAACCCACTCATGGGGACATCCTGGAGAAGCTGGGCGAGCTGAAAGGCCAGGTGGCGACGCTGATCAGCCTGCTGGCCCAGAAGCGGGACGACATCAATGCGCTCTACGGCCGGGTCGGGCTGCTGGAGAAGACCAGCGCCAGCCGCGAGGAACTCGGAAGCGCCGAGCAACGCATCAGCGGGCTGGAGAAGGAGGTGGCGAAATGGGCCGGCATCTGCCTGGCGGCATCCATCGCTCTGCCGCTGGTGACGCCCTACCTGCTGCAGGGTGCCGAGCGGATAGAGCAGAAGGTGGAGCAAGCGAGATGAGCCGCCAGCGCCTGGTCACGGCTGCACTCAGCGCTGCTCTCAGCGGGTTCGCAATCGCTGCATCGGTGTTCACCGCTGACTGGATCAACTGCCTGCAGGGCCAGGGCGGTGTGGTCTGCCGTGAGCCGCGCAACGCTGCCGCCGGGTCGTGGACGGGTCTGGCCACCACGGCGATGGCGCTGGTGACCAACATCCTGGGCGACGAGCCATGACCACCGCAACCCTCCGCGCCGCCGCCCAGCACATCGCCAGGGCCGGCACCATCACACCCCACCAGCTGGCAGCACTGGGCCGTCTGGATGAGCTGCTGAGCGATGCACAGCGGCAGGCATTCACTGAGCTGTGGCGGGCTGAGGGCAGCCCTGCTGGGCCGGTGCTGGAGCTGAAGGCGGACTGGCTGCCGGCCGCGCTCAAGATCATCAAGGCGTTCGAGGGCTGCCACCTGGCGGCCTACATCTGCCCAGCTGGTGTGCCGACGATCGGTTGGGGCACTACCGCCGGGGTGAAGCTCGGCGACACCATCAGCCAGGCCCGCGC
>Ga0181364_1000052_pt1 | contig 18744 bp, 12 predicted proteins | sample Fa13NDMM110SN_FD_130108 | JGI IMG/M metagenome (GOLD analysis project Ga0181364, IMG submission 130108) | Freshwater viral communities from Lake Michigan, USA - Fa13.ND.MM110.S.N | ecosystem: Environmental > Aquatic > Freshwater > Lake | place: USA: Michigan | collected 2013-09-24
AAAAATTTTTTCGTATACAAAAACACTTGAGTTAGATACTCCCCAAATATCGTCACTCCAATTTTGCATAAAATTTGAACAAATTTTAGAAAATAAATCAACAGGGTTTATGGAATGATTTGAATGAAGAGAATGATATTTTACGCTATCAATATTCCATTGATCATCACATTCCCATTGTTCTGGAAGCAAATTTTGAGTACGATGAAAATATGCATATTCTTGTCTTAATTTTTCTTTAGCAAATTTAATATCATCATCAGTAAGTTTACTACTATAATTACCAGGTATCTTAATTTCTAATTTATCAATCGGTACATAAGGTAAATTAAGAAACTGGTGCATAGAATTTAATTCTGTATCATCATCAGCATTAAAAATTTTTTCGTATACAAAAACACTTGAGTTAGATACTCCCCAAATATCACTACTCCAATTTTGTATAAAATTTGAACAAATTTTAGAATAATAATGATATTCGTTTTTATCAGTAAGAAGATGGTAAAAATATTCTTTTGCTTTTTCTTTTCCTGCTACCATATTACAATAAGAATATAATCTTCTAATAGGATCTCTTACCATTCGTATAATTTTAACATCAAAATATTCTGTAATATAATCTCTAAAGTGTTTAATCTGATCAGGTAATAATGATCGATATGATTGTGAAAAATCTGCTACTCCATAAAACATTTGTTTCTTAGAAACATAATATTCATAAATTTCTAAAAAATAATTTTTATAATTTTCTAAGGTTCTTTCTTTATAATATGGTTCAAATGATTTAAACTGATGATTTTCTTTAAACATAAAAAATTTTTCATTTAAAAAATTATTTTTAAATTCTTTTTCGCATGAATAATTATTTTGATAAATGTTATTCAGATAATAATGTTCTTTACCATGACCAAAATGAAGTAAGTAAGATTTATAAAAATGAAAATATAATGATGTTGTACCAGACTTCATCAATCCAGGACATATAACTAATAGAGGTTTCATAAAAACTTTATATGCATATTTTATTTAATGGGTGTTCATACACATACGGAGATGAATTAGAACATCTAGAACGAGATAGATTTAGCACATTAATATCAAATCATTATAAGTCTTCACATTCCAATATATCTATGCATGGAGTAAGTAATGATGCAATTACTCGCACCACAATGGAATGGTTCGCTACAGGAAATACGTGCGATTTAGCAATCATTCAATGGACTGTTATATCCCGTATCGAAGGATGTGATCCTGAAGGAAATTATACTTGTGTAACAACACAAACACCATATAAATGGCAAGAATTTTATAGAAAATATTATCATAATCAACTTGGTGTTGATACACTATTCAAAAATTATTATTTGTTAGAAAATTTTTTCATTCAAAATAATATACCATACTTCTTTCTTATTCATGATTGTTGGGATAATACTATTAAAAACACAAAAAGTGTTTGGAAGGATTTTATTGTAAAAAAAGATTTTCATATTTTACGGGGTAATTTATGTGATAAAGAAACTATTTTAGACGTTGATATTCATATCAGACCAAACAAAGGTCATCCAAATCCATTAGGACATCGTACAATAGCAGATTATGTTATAGATACTATTGGAACTCTCTAATAGAAATAAATGTTACTCTCTTCTCCAGATGAGTATCTTTATCAATTACAAGCGAATAATAAAGCAGACGCAATAAGATTATGGAGAAAAGCAATCAAGGAAAAATGGAATACTTGTTGCGCGTATTGTGGTGAAAATAAAGATCTAATGACAATTGATCATATTATACCACAATCCTTAGGTGGCACAAATGAATTAATGAACGTTGTTTGTTGTTGTGAAGATTGTAACCGCGATAAGTCTCATACTGAAGTTGAGATCTGGTATTTTCAACAATATTTTTTTGATCAAACCCGTTGGGATAAAATAGAAGAATGGCGAACACCAAAAACAATAGGTTCAAAGAAGAGATATATAAGAGGTAAGAATGGAACTCCTACAAGATCAGTAATGCGATGAACTATAACGTATACATCGATCAAATGATTGCATTTAAAAATCTTACAAAAGAAGATGCTGAACAACGTGCAAAAGAAATTCAGCAGATGATCTTTGCTGGTATTCCTACTCAATATACAGTTAAACAAATTAAAGTTTTGGAAATTAAATTATGAACCCAATTGCAAAACTTATTAGATGGATCAAAGGTGAATATAAGTTATGGAAACTTCGCAGGGAAGATCCTTACATTTATGAAGATGATTGATCATGATTGGAATAAGTGAAGGTTTTCATGATGCTGCAATATCAGTAGTTAATGATGGTAAGATTAAGTTTGCTGCCCATGCAGAACGTTATTCTAAAGTAAAGCACGATAAACATTTAAATCTATCAGTATGTGCAAATGCATTACCTCATGCTGAAGATGATATTGTTGCATTCTATGAACGTCCTTGGTTAAAGCGTACTCGTCAATTTTTTGCAGGACAATATAGGAGTGCATTTAAAGAAAGGAATATCTATCTCACCCCAAATCGATATTATTCACATCATCTCTCCCATGCTGCTGCAGCATTTCAGACATCACCATATTCAGATGCTGCATGTGTTGTCGTAGACAGCATTGGTGAGTGGGACACTGCTTCAATCTGGCACGCTCAGATGGTGGAGGGATGTGCTAAGTATAAAAAAGTATGGTCTAAGAAATATCCAAATTCTATTGGTCTATGGTATTCTTCTTATACGAAATGGGCGGGTTTAAAACCCTTAGACGAAGAATACATCTTTATGGGTATGGCAGCATTTGGTAAACCCTTATACGTCGAACAAGCGCGTAAATTACTCTCTAGAAATAACCACAAAGGCTTTCCCATCTCTATTGAAGGAAATCCAGAAGACAACTCAAAAAGCGCCGAAATTGTTCTTTATGAGGAACTGAGAAAAATTTTCAATATGGCAAGGACAATTAGTAATAATATTTGCTATGGTGGAGGAGTTGCTCTAAATTGTGTGGTAAACGCTAAGTTACAAAAGGAGCATCCGTTTATATGGATTATGCCTAATCCAGGAGATGCTGGAGCTTCCTTAGGAGCAGCTTTGTTATCTTATGGTGGTACAGTCAACTTTACGCCATATTTGGGTGAAGACATTCAAAAAACGGTTGATCCGAAAGAAGTAGTCGATGCACTACTTCGTAAAGGTATGTGTGGGGTTGCAAATGGACCTGCTGAGTTTGGACCACGGGCTTTAGGTAATAGAAGTCTTTTAGCGGATCCTAGAACACTACATATGAAGGATTTAGTCAACACCATTAAGAAAAGACAAAAGTTCCGCCCATTTGCTCCTGCTATTTTAGAGGAACATTGTCAGGACTATTTTCACATGCCAGCAGATAGTCGCTATATGTCCTTTGTATACGACTGTAAGCGTCCTGATTACATCCCAGCATGTGTTCATGTAGATAATACTGCTAGAGTTCAAACCGTGCCTACATGGTCTTCTAGCATCCTTAGAGAAATACTTGAATGTTGGTATGAACGCACTGGATGCCCAGTTCTTCTTAATACCTCATTAAATATTCGTGGTATGCCAATTGTCAACACTTGGCAAGATGCTCAAGATTTTTCTAAAACATATGGTGTTGAGATTTTTTAATGGAAAATAAAGTATTTTGTTCAAAACCATTTCAAGAAATATATAATCATCCAGAAGCAAATTACACTCCTTGCTGTTGGGCATCTCCTGTTTCTAAAAATAATCCAAACACAAGTTTGCCAATGGATCACTTTGATGGAGAGGATTTTAGAAGACTTAGAAGAGAAATGCTTTTAGGAAAAAGAACTGATTTTTTATATTCATATTGTAAATATTGTTTTGATAGAGAAGATGAACAGATATCTTCTCCCAGAAAAAAATATAATTATGTAGATAAAAGTATCTTGGATAATTTTGATTTTGATGGATCTTTGAAAGAAACTAAAGATCGATTTATTACTATTTCAATAAATGCTTACGGAAATGTTTGTAACTTAGAGTGTTATGGTTGTAATCCTACAGTCTCTACCTCAAGAAAAATATCGTTAGATAAATTGCAAAAAAATATAATTTTCAACAATATTGATTTTTCAGATTTTTATTTCGACTATGATCATAAGTGTGTTGACATAAATCATGACATTAATTTTGATGATATTGTAAATCACCTCGTAAAATATGCTGATAATATTTCGACCATAGTAATTGTAGGTGGTGAACCTATGTTAATGAAAAAACATTTTATATTACTCGATAAGTTAATAGAATTAAATAAATCTAAAAATATTTCTCTGAGTTATGTTTCAAATATGACTTTGATGAATGTATCTAATATGAAAAAATATTTTGAAAACTTTCAAAGAACAAACATACAATGGAGCGTTGATGCTTTAAAAGAAAGAAATTATTGGTTAAGATATCCTACTAATTGGGACGATACAATAAAAAATGTTTTTGAAATTCAATCGTATTTTAAAAAAAATAAACATGGATCAATTACTTCTACAATAACTCCAAGTATACTGGGAATAGTAACTTTAAGGAAAACGTATAATTGGTTACTTGTTAGAGATTTAATCAATAAAAACAATGCAATTACAAATTTAGTTGTTAAACCTCAAATTTTAAGGACAAGAAATTTACCAGAAGAAATTAAAAATAATATTTCATATGATATAAAAATAATTTCACAAACACATTATGATGATTTAATGCATACTGGAAATAAAAGACAATTTGAACTAGCAGTAAAATATTTTGATTTATTAGATCAATCAAGAGGAACTGATTGGCGGTCAACATTTCCTGAAGTTGCAAAATACGTAAATTGACATATTCTAAATAACGTGGTATCATGCCTTTGGGTGATACCCGTTTACGTAAACAAATCAAATTGAAGTATATTTATGGCAAAAGGTTTTAGAGTGGTAACTAAACCACCAACATCATCTTCTAGTAGTACATCTAGTTTTAATATAGAAGAAGCAAAAAAAATGATTAAAGACAAGAGCATTGTCTTTTGTCTTCCTGGTAGAGGAGTTTCATATACATATCTCAAAAATTTTGTACAACTTTGTTTTGATCTTGTACAAAATGGTGCTTCAATCCAGATTTCACAAGACTATTCTTCAATGGTCAATTTTGCCCGTTGTAAGTGCCTTGGTGCTAATGTTCTCCGTGGTCCTAATCAACTTCCCTGGGATGGTAAACTACAATATGATTATCAACTTTGGATTGATAGTGACATCGTATTTGACACAGAATTGTTCTATCGTCTAGTATGGATGGATAAGGATATTTCTTGTGGTTGGTATGCGACTGAAGATGGAATAACAACATCAGTTGCACATTGGCTTGAAGAAGATGACTTCAAGAACAATGGTGGTGTTATGAACCATGAAATGGTTGATGGTATTCAAAAACGTCGTAAACCATTTACTGTGGATTACACTGGATTTGGTTGGACACTAATCAAGCATGGTGTGTTTGAGCATTCGGAGATAAAGTATCCTTGGTTTGCACCTCAGATGCAAGTCTTTGATTCTGGAGAAGTCCAAGATATGTGCGGTGAGGATGTTTCATTCTGTTTAGATGCAATCAAGGCAGGATTTGAAATCTGGTGTGATCCAGTCTGCCGAGTAGGACACGAGAAGACACGAGTAATTTGATATATAAAATTGGAATTTGTGTATAATTACACATGGAAAAATACGATATATACTGTCGGGGAGAAAAAATTTATTCTTCCGTTACAGAAGAAGAAATGTTGGATATCACGCAAGAATTTGCGGATCAATTTTATTCAAATGGAACTCCCCATCCTGACGATATTGTGGTAGAATATCTTGGTTACGATATTGAATAAATTATGGCAGTGAAAAATTCTTTGAGTGGTTCAAAAATTATTGAATCATCACCAAAAAATACTCGTCAGGGACGCTCCAAAAACACAAAAATTTCTGCTACAAGTAGAAATAGTTCTGGTAAGCGTTATAGAGGTCAAGGAAAATAATTCGTAATCAATCTTTTGGTTTGAATTCCACTTCACACCATTATCGAAGATGGAGTTTACTCATACAGACAATAAAATAGAGTTATCAACATTACTAATGTCCCTGATGGTAACATCAGCAGTGATCAAGTTGACTGAGGCATCGATAACTATAGACAAATTATTGTCAATCTACTCAAAATAACTTATAGATAAGACAGGAGCAATCCTGTCTTTTTTTATGGCATATTTAATATAGAATGCCTATAAATACGAATAAATAAACGAAGATCCTATAAAAGTGCCTCTTCAAAAAATTTCTAGGGCTTTCAAAGATATTTCTTTATCAATGAAACGTCATCCAGTTACAAACGATATTCTTCCACTGAAAAATGAAGATGCAATCAAACGTGCTGTTCAAAATTTAGTAAGAATTCGTATTGGAGAGGTATTTTTCAACAATTTAATTGGCACAAGAATTAGCGGAGCATTATTTGAATTAGCAACAAGTGACTTTACTGCTCCGATAAAAACAGAAATTGAAACTGTTATTACAAACTTTGAACCAAGAGTTGTACTAAAAGGCGTTGAAGTTGATCCAGATCCTGATAATAATGCTTTAGAAATTACAATATCTTATGACATAGTTGGTTTATCAACGCCTACACAGACAGTCACTTTTATCTTAGAACCAACTAGACTATAATGGCACTAACACAATTTACAAATCTAAATTTTGAGGATATAAAAACCTCAATCAAAGATTATCTAAGAGCAAACACAAATTTTACAGATCATGACTTTGAAGGATCCAACCTTTCAGTCATTGTAAATCTTCTTGCATATAACTCTTACATTACTGCCTACAACACAAATATGGTGGTAAATGAGACTTTTATTGATTCCGCGACTTTGCGCGAAAATGTCGTATCATTAGCACGCAATATTGGGTATGTTCCTCGTTCAAAACGTGCAGCAAAAGCAACTGTAAACTTTTTTGTTAGTGGATTTTCAACAACAACAGACACAATTTCATTTCAACCTGGAGTTGTTGCAAATGGAAGCGTTTCTGATGTTAACTTTATATTCTCTTTACCAGAAAAAGTTACTGTAGCGGCAGATAATGGTACTTCATTTGGAAGTTTGGAGATTTATCAAGGGCAATATCTTGAAAATTCGTGGTCAGTCAACAACTCTCAACCAAATCAACGTTATATCATTCCAAATGATAGCGTTGATACTTCAACTTTGCGTGTAAAAGTAAAAAATACGTCTACAGATACAACATCTACTGAATATCAACTAGTAGATAATATTCTTGGCATCACTTCTACATCAAATATTTACTTAATTCAAGAAACAACTGACGAAAAATACGAAATTTTGTTTGGTGATAATATTTTTGGTAAAAAATTACAGTCTGGGAATGTAATTACTGCATCTTACATCAAGACAAATGGTAAAGATGGTAATGGAGTGACTGATTTTAGGTTCGCAGGAACAATTTTTGATGAAAATAACGCAAATATAACGTCTTTCACTAGTGATTTGACATCACAGGTGCCATCTGAGAATGGTGATGAGATAGAACCTGTTGAAAGTATTAAATACTATGCCCCTAGACTGTATTCATCGCAACATAGGGCAGTAACAGCAAGCGACTATGAGGCAATTCTACCAACTTTATATCCAAATATAGAAAGTGTCAGTGCTTATGGTGGAGAAGATCTAGTTCCTCCACAATACGGAAGAGTTTTTATTGCAGCTAAACCTAGAAATGGATCTTTTCTATCAGAATTTACTAAAAAACAAATTTTACAGTCACTGAAGAATTATTCAGTAGCTGGAATTGTTCCTCAGTTTGAAAATTTGAAATATCTTTATGCTGAAATTGATAGTTATGTTTATTACAATACAAATTTTGTTGGTGATTCAAATAGTTTAAAAACAGATGTGATTTCTGCAATCACTTTTTATTCTAGAAGTTCAGAAATGAACCAATTTGGTGGAAGGTTCAAGTATAGTAAAATTTGTTCACTAATTGATAACGTTAATACCGCAATTACTTCAAATATCACAACTGTAAGGATTAGAAGAGATCTTGTTGCAAGTATAGGACAACCAGCACAATATGAGTTATGCTTTGGCAATCAATTTTATAATGGAAAAACACAATATAATGTAAAAAGTACAGGATTTACTGTTTTTGGCATAGGAGAAACTTGTTATTTTGCAGATGCAGTTGTAAATGGATCCAATATTGGTAATCTGTTCCTATTCCAAGAAATTTCTGTTGAAGAAATCAATATTTTATCAACTAAGTTTGGAACAGTTAATTATGATACAGGTGAAATTCTTATAGATACTGTAAATATCACATCAACCAGTTTAGCAGACAATATTATTGAAGTTCAAGCAGTTCCTTTATCAAATGATATTTTAGCGAGAAAGGAATTATACTTGCAGTTAGATGTTGCTAAGAGTAATTTCTATATGAAACAAGATAGCATCTCATCAGGTGCAAATACTTCTGGAACAAGATTTGATATTCAGTCAAGCTATCAAAACGGTAAGAAAATAAGATAACAGATGATTGAAACCTCAATATCAAAAGTTAAAATCAATGAAATTATTCAGAGTCAAATCCCTGAATACATTGATGTCGAAAATCCTTATTTTGGAGAATTCTTAAAGCAATATTATTACTCTCAGGAGTATCAGGGAGGTCCCGTTGATATTGCAGATAACTTAGTTGAGTATAAAGGACTAGATTATCTAAACCCAAAAAATCTTATTGGATTTACATCACTAACATCATATATTAATGGTGTTGATGATACAATCTATGTAAGTTCAACAGATGGTTGGCCAACACACTGGGGTTTATTGAAAGTTGATAATGAAATTATCACTTATACCGGTATTGGATCCACAGTATTTACTGGATGCGTTCGTGGATTTAGTGGAATTGAAAAAAATACAAAAACTAATCACCCAGAGTATCTAACATTTACTTCTAGTGGAATTGCAACACATGCATCAAATGCAAAGGTTGAAAATCTTAGTAATGTTTTTCTAAATGAGTTTCTAAAGAAACTAAAGAAATTAGTTCTTCCAGGATTTGAAGATAGAAATCTATATGGTGATTTAAATGAAAGTAACTTCATTAGACAAGTAAAAGATTTCTATAAATCAAAAGGAACAGAAGAAGCATTCAAAATTCTCTTCAAAGCACTATATGATGAAAGGGTTGAAATGGTTCAACCTCAAAAATTTGTTATCAAACCATCAGATGCAGATTATATTAAAAATGATGTTTTAGTTTGTGAGGTAGTTAGTGGAAATCCAATAAAAATTGAAGGACAAACTCTTTTCCAAGATACAACGCCACTACAAACTAGTGGATCAATTTATAATGTAGAAAAGGCAATTATAAATGGTAGTGCTTATTATAAAATTTCTATTTCAAAAGGAACTACAGTTGGTAAATTTCTTCAAGTAGGAAAAACTTTTATTACAAAAACATCTGGTGCTGGATCTACTATTATCAACATTGATAGTACAGTAGGATTTGGTACAACAGGAGATCTAACTTATGAAGATCTTCAATTTTCGTATACTGATAAAAATTATACCCAGTTCCTTGGGGTTTCTGGCATTACGACCACTGTAGGTATTGGTTCAACCGTTTTTGCTTCTGGACTTCAAACATACTCGTATGAAGATGGAGATTTAAATACTCCAGTTTATCTAAACATTGTAGGAACAATTAGCAATTTCAATGGATCTGCAATAAATCAGCAAGAAGAAAGTAATATCAACGTAAAAACTTTAGGTATTGAACAAAAAGACACTAGATTTACTTCATGGATTTATAATATTCCAACAAAATATATTGTTAACAATATTATTTCATTGGGTTCCAATGTATATGAATTTTTATTTTTCTCGGATCACATTCTCTACGTTGGTGATATTCTTGATATTGTAGATGAAGATAATAATATTATTGTAGGAACTTTACTACAAATCATTAATGATAAAACAATCCAAGTCAACTGCTCTGCTTTAAATTTATCTAAAAAACATTTTATTAGAAGACAACTAAAAACAAATAAAGATTACACTGCAGATGTTCAAAACGTTTATTCTGCTGGTACTGATGTATATGTCGCATCAAATAGTATTCCACACTGGAATATAAATCCTCAAAAGAGAATTAGAAACTTCACTACATCTGGAGTTGCAACAAATACCCAAATTTTAATTACAGATCATCATTTCAATGATGGTGAACTTGTAGTATACAAACCATCAAGCACAAATGGTGCTGTATCTGGATTGAGCACTAATCAATCTTATTATATTCGTAAAATAAACGATAATACGGTTTCACTTGCATATTCACTAGAGAATGTTCGTAGAGGTCAATATATCACTATTTTTGGATCTAGTGATTTATCTGGAATTACCACACATTCTATAACTCCAAGTAGTGTTGGGTTCTCTACAATTGGAGCACAAAAATTACTAAGAAAGTTTTTAGTTCCTGAGTATAGTGAGACTAAAATTGAGACAATTCAAGGTGGAGTTGGATTATTTAACAATGGAGTAGAGATTTATTCTTATAAATCAACTGATAAAGTTTTCTATGGTCCAATTCAATCAGTTAGTGTTCTAAATGAAGGATCTGATTTTGATGTAATTAATCCCACTAGACTTTCGGTTTATCGAGATGGGCATACTGGTGCAGGTTCATCTGTTATTGCACATGTATCGGGAACTATTCAAGAAATTCTTGTCGATACTGAAGGATTAGATTATACAAGCACTCCAAATGTTTATATTAGTGGTGGTAATGGTTCTGCTACTGCAGAAGCAAAAATGAAGTTGGTTGCTCATCAAGTAGACTTTGATAGCACTAGCATTGGTGGTATTGTAGATACTGTTACTGATAAAATTACCTTCCCAGAAGCACATGGATTCAAACATGGTGAAGAAATCGTCTACAACACTCGCGGAACAACTCCTATTGGTCTTGGAACAACTCCAGGAACACTTATCAACGGTTCTTCGTATTTTGTCATCAAAAATAACGACTATACTATTTCATTAGCAGAAACAAGACAGAAATCTCTTGTTGGTATTGCAACTCTTGATATTACTTCCAATGGTCAAGGATTTCATGCTTTTTCTACTAAAGAAAGGAGACTAAAAGTTGATAAAGTTTATGTTATTGAAAATGGCACATTTTACAATAAAGAGAATACGACAACTCCTGCTGGTATCAATACATTCACGGATGTAATCACAATTGGTAATCATGGATATTCTTCTGGTGAAGAACTAAAGTATTCTACAACAGGACTGGCAGTTGGTGGACTAAGCACAACCACAAGATATTATGCCACAAAGGTCGATAACAACCAATTTAGAGTATCAATTTCTACTAGTCTAATAAATTACGTTGGACTGACTAGTATTGGATCTGGATATCATATCTTCAATTATCCACCAATTACAATCACTCTAAACGGTTCTCAAGGCATTACAACGGCAAATGCTACTGTTACTCCAATTGTAAGAGGATCTATATCTGAGGTTCATGTGAAAGATGGTGGTGGTGATTTTGGATCCACAATCATCAATGATAATTACCGACCAGAAATAAGAATTATTGAAGGATCTAACGCATCACTAAGACCATTGATTGTAAATGGTAGACTTGATAGCGTTATTGTAAAAAGTGGTGGTTCAAATTATTTTAGTATTCCAGACATCATTATTGATGGTGATGGTTTTGGTGCGAAGGCAAAAGCAAATATATCCAATGGTCAAATTATAAGCGTTAATATTATTGATCAGGGTGCTGGATATACAACCAATGAAACAACAATTACTGCATCGACACCTGGACAAGGAGCAATATTCTCGTCCATTCTAAAAGAATGGACAGTCAATCAAGTTGAAAAATATGCAAAAATTGGTGATGTAAGTTCTGATGATGGTTTCTATGAAACTGTAAGAAATACTAAACTTGGTAATCCATATGTTAATTACTACGTCCCAAGAAATCTGAGAATTTTCTTGGGAGATAATGGATCTCAACATTCTCCAATTTTAGGATATGCATATGATGGAAGTCCAATTTACGGACCATATGCATTTGCAAATTATACTGGAACTGGAGGACTAAAATATCTACAACCAAGTTATGCGAAGATTTCTGGTGCAAGAGTTAATGGTCCAAATATTTCACAATATCCAGCTGGATTTTTTGTTGAAGATTTTACATATGTTCAAGGTACTGGAGATTTAGATGAATATAATGGTCGCTTTGCAATTACGCCAGAATATCCAAATGGTGTTTATGCATACTATACAACAGTCTCATCCTCTATTGTAAATGACAATGGTAGTCCTTTCAATGGAGTAAGACAACCAGTATTTCCATATGTAATTGGTAATTACTACAACTTCACTCCAAGCATTTTCAACTATGCTTACAATTCTACGCAAGATATTGATCCTATTACTCTAAACTTAGTAAGAAACACTGATGCTTATAAGATCAATGATGGGTATGAATTTATTTCAAATTCAAATAAGAATACAACTACCCAATCTAAGATTTCTAAAATAAAATTTGGAAGTGTAGAACGGATTGATGTAATAGAAAGTGGTTTAGATTATACTGTTGGAGATAGAATTGTATTTGATAATTCAAATACTTCTGGATTTGGTGCTATTGCAAAAATATCAAAAATTGTTGGTGTCGCAGTAACAGACATAACTTCATCAATAACAACTTTAAGTAATATTGATCTAGTATGCAACAATAGATCAGTAACTGCCATTTCAACAACCCCACATAATCTATCAGATGGTTCTTATGTAAGTATTGTTGGAATATCTTCTACATCATTTAACAATATAACGGGAACGTTTAGGATTGATGTAAAAGGTGTAACATCTGGTCTAGCAACTTCTATGCTAGCAACTGGACTTACAACTAGTGTTCAAATAACAGATCTTGCATCAAAGTTTTCTGTAAATGACATTATAAAAATTGATAGTGAGCAATTCTTAATTATGGGAATTGATAAAGCAAATAATAAATTGAATTTACAAAGAAGATATAATGGAACAACAGGTGCTGCACATACAAATCGTTCAGAAATTATTAACCTTGAAAGAGAATTTACTTACGAACTTGATAAGGTAGTTTCTCTGTCAACTCCTAAAAATGAAACCGTATTTTTTGATGCATCATCCTCTGTTGGTGTTGGATTGACTTATGGTGTTGGTATTGGAACAACAATTTCTTACATTGGAGCGGGAAATAGTCAGAAATCGATCTTTATACCGACTAGAAGTATTTTCTTACCAAACAATCCTCTGCTTCATGGTGAGGAAGTTTTCTACAGTCCTGGTGCTGGTACTTCTTTGACATATTCATTGAATGGTAGTACAACATCTCCGATGCCATCAAAGATGTATGTACAGAAACTTACAAAAGATTTGATTGCACTTACAAATGTAAAGACTGGTATTAATTCTGATTTATCACGAGTTTTCTTTAATGCAAACATTGGAATTGGTAATAGTCATTCTTTTACAACCAGGAGAAATGTTGTATCGTGTAGTGTAAAAACAGTAAATGTTGTTGTATCTACTGCATCTTCTCATCGATTGAGACCAGATGATGTCATTGATATGACAGTTGTTTCCACGGCTACAAGTTCAGTGTCTGCAATATATGATCCTATTACTCGATTTGTAAGTATTGGTTCATCTATCAACCCTAGAATTAATATTGTTACCGGAGATTACTTAGAATTTGATGTTTCTAATGTAAGTTTACTAAGCACTAAACTAGAATTTTTCTTAGATCAAAGTTACAATAAAACATTTGTTGGATCTGGTGTATCTGCATTAGAAATTACAAATCAATTTGCACCAGGAATTACATCTGCAAAAACAACAATACATTTTACAGAACAAGTTCCTTCAATATTATATTACAAATTTACCTCCCAAACTCCTTCCAAAGTTGTTGAAATCAATAAAGATATTGATGAATATTCAAAAATAGTTGTTTATAATAGTAAGTTTACTGGAACACATTCACTAACGACAACAACAAATCAAACATTTACATATAATATCTTTGAAATACCAGAAAGAGTAGGTTATACCAGCGCATCATATATCGATTACACAACAAATTCTACTAATACAAAAGGATCTATTGCAAAAATTGATATCTTAGATGGTGGAAAAAATTATAAATCTACACCTAAAGTATCTGCATCGTCCACAACAGGATCTTCTGCAACATTGAGGACATATGGATCAAATATTGGTTCTATTGATAGTGTCCAAATTTTAGATTTTGGATATGATTATCCATCAGATAAAACACTACAACCACAAGCAGCAGTTCCTCAAGTTATTACACTCAAAGATAATTATAGTGTTGATACTGTTGCAATTACTTCTACTGGGTCAAAATATCTGTCTGCACCAGATATAATTGTTTATAATAGAAAATCTGATATTGTCAATACGGAATCAAATATTATTGCTTCTCTATCTGGTAATAGTGTTGGATCTGTAAGCATTATCAATGCTGGAGGAAATCTCAAGAGCACTGATAATGATATTATTGCAATCAATAATACTAATGGTGTTGGAATTATTAGTGCTACATATTCTGCACCAAATGTGACACTGAAATTACAAACACCAACTTCAGGATTTACTACATCCAATCCACTACCATTTGATATTGGAGATCAAGTATTTGTTGAAAATATTGGTGTTTCTACTGGTAAAGGATATAATTCCGCACAGTATGATTATCGCTATTGGACAATTACTGGAGTAAACACTGCATTTGGACTAGTCAATCAAGCCACAATTTCTTATGCAGTAGATGAAAATCCTGGTGTTCATGATGGATTATTATACGGAAGTGTATCTAACGTAAAGGATCTTGCTACGTTTAGTTTGACACTAAAAGAAGGTGATTTTTATAATGGTGAAGAAGTCTATACTAAAACTTCATCAGCAAAAATTATTACTGGAAATGGTTCTATAACAGATGTATTGAGAGTTAATAGTCTTGTTGGTCTCAATACTGGTGATTTGTTGAAAGGTAGAATTTCAGGTGCTTCTGGAATTATTGAAAGTATGCAGAGTTACTCTGGATACTTTGATATCAATTCAACTATTTCAAAAGATTTTGGATGGGAAAGAGACACTGGAAAACTAAATGAATTTTTCCAAAGAATTCATGATAGCGATTACTATCAACAATTTGCATACTCACTAAAGAGTAAAGTTGGTATCAGTAGTTGGAGTGAACCAGTTGATAGTTTGGCACACATTGCAGGTTTCAAAAAACACTCAGATTTACTTGTCCCATCTGATAGTCTTGCTGGACTTGGTAGTACTAGTGTCTCAACTGGAATTGGATCTCAAGCAAGCACAATTATATTAGTCAATTCAGACGCTACAAAATTATATTGTAAGCATAATTGGGATCTTGTTTATGAAAAAACAAATAGTGATGCAACAATTAGCGATAAAATTGTATTCAATTCAAATAGATTTGGTAGTTCTTTAATTTGTAAGTCTAACAGAGTACTTGAAATTGATGATATTAGCCCACAATTTTATTCTGATCCAGATATAAGTAGATCTGTAGAACTTGATAGTTTTGACATCAATCAAGCATCTGCAATTAAATATTATGCACAAGTCGTACTTGATACTTCGTTAGGAATTGTTTTCAACGAAACACAATACACAGAATTTGTCGTTTCCCATAATGGCACGATATCGTTTAACAATCAATACTCTGATTTATCCGATGCATTTGATTTAGGCGATTTTAGTACTTCAATTTCTGGAACAACTGTATCAGTTCTATTCTCACCATACAATACAACATTTACTTACGACATAACTTTCTACAAAGAAAAAATTGAACCTAGTGTTGGTGTTGGAACTACTTCATTTGGACATATTCTAAAAGTAGGTATTGCTTCTTTCATAGCAACATCTGGATCTCCGACACAACAGATTATTCAATCCATCAATGCAAATGAATTTAAAAGTGGTAGTGTAATTATTTCTGTTATAGGAGTAAATCAAAAAAATATTGTTGAAGCATCTTTCCTAGGAATAGGATCTACTGCTCAATACGTTGAGTTTGGTAAGATGGGTAGTGGAGTTGGACTTGGAACATTTAGTGCAGATATGACAGCAACAAATACACTTCATCTAAAGTGGTTACCTGCCGCTGGAGTTGGTGTAACGGTTGCTATGCTATCTACCCTAGTTGGTGTTGCAACTACAGTTTCTAGCGGTATTCCAGGCACATCTCGTGAAGTTGGAGATGCTTCTTTAAATTGCACTAGAACTACAATTTCTTTTTCGGCATCTCCATCAGCAGAAACTATATCAATTATTTCTTCCAACAATTATGTTTCTGTAAAATACCTTGTTGAAATTCATAATACAACGGATAATGTATATTCATTTTTCCATGTTGCCGCAAACATTTATGGTGATGTGATAAATTATGTTAAATATAATAATCTTTCCACTTCAGTTGATCTTACAAGAGATATACAAAATACTGATATGGTTGTTTCAGGATCTAATGGATTATTAAGATTTACTCCAAGAGCAAATAAAGCATACGTTGTAAGAACATCTGAAATTAGAATTGATAAACCAGATGATGTAGCATCTGATGTTGTTATAACCCTTCCATAAATACTCTAAAAAGACATGGGATTTGAGTTAGGATCTGTAAATAAAAAATATAACTCAGCAACGGAAACCTTTAGGTATTCGTTCAATTTGACGCACGAAAGAGATCCTATCTTTCATAAAACATTTGATGGATCTAGTACATCCAAAGTTTTACTTGGCGCAGATACTTTTGTTATTGATAATCACTTTTTTGTAACTGGAGAACCACTTTACTATAATGCTGGTCCAGAAAATTCTTCGATTGGTATTGATCACAATAGCACTGGCGTAGGTGGTGCTACAACTTTACCACAAAGAGTATTTGTAATAAAAATTAGTGAAAATAAATTCAAGGTTGCATCTGCAGCAACTTTTGCAATTTCTGGAAATGCTATAGGTCTTACAACGGTTGGAGTAGGAACAACTCATACATTTACAGCAGAAAAACAAAATAGCAAATGTATTATTGCTCTCGATAATGTAATCCAATCTCCAATTTATAAAAGAATAGGTGCTGCAACAACCCTATCAGCAATAACCAATAGAATTATTCAAGTCAATGATGTAAGTTTGTTTAAGAATTATGATTTGATCCAAATCAATGATGAAATCATGAGGATACAAAGTATAGGTTTCAATGATATTTCTAATGAAATTCTAGTTGATAGAGCATGGATGGGAACATCTGCAGGAAGTCATTCTGTGGGAAACAATGTTCAACTTGTATTTGGTGACTATAATATCAATAAAAATATAATCACCTTTGCAGATGTTCCTTTTGGTGGTATTCGATATACTGTTGGATTTTCCTCATCTAATGTAAATTTGATAACAACAAGTTTTACTGCTCTAGATGATATTTTTACAACAGGATCTCAAGTTCTTTTACGAAGTTTATCACCACCAACACCATTAGTATCAAATCAAAATTATTTCCTAATAAAACAATCTGTCAATAACTATTCATTTGCATCAAGTTTAGACAACGCAATTACAGGAATTGCAATTAGTCTTACTAGCACTGGTATTGGTACACATAATCTTGTTTATATTGATATCACTAATGGTAGTTCTTTTCAAGGAAGATCTTTTATTCGATCAAATTATGAAGGAAATATTGTTATTGATGACATCTCACAAAACTTTACTGGAATAGCAAAAACATTTACTATAAAAAGTTCTGGTGTAAATACAACTGGCATTACAAGTGATTTTGGTGTAATATTAGTCAATAATATTTTTCAAAAACCAGAAGTAGATTATGAATTTTTAGGTGGAACGTCAACAGGAATTACTTCAATAAGATTTACTGGTAATAGCAATGCAGTTGTAGAAGCATATAGCACATCTGATGTAAATGCTAATAAATTGCCAAGAAAAGGTCTTATTGTTTCTTTAGCAAATTCTGAAGGTTATGGATATCAACCAAGGCATGTCGGAACAGGAACCGCAGTGGTCTCTGGATTTGGAACGATCACAGTTGCACTGGGATACTCTGGCAGCGGATACAGAAACGGTCCAACTACTTATAGAATTCATGTCAATGGCGGAAATCCTACGACTGGAGCTGCTGGCACGTTCACTGTTCTAAATGGAAACATTAATAACATTTTTATCAATACTCCAGGTGCAGGTTACACTTCAACAAATGTTCCTGTAATTTCTTTTGATGCTCCAATTCCATATGATGATATTCAATTGAGTAGTTCTTCAATTGGTATAGGTGCTTCTGCATCTATTGTTGTTGGATCTGGATTGAGTATAACATCATTCCAACTAAACAATATTGGATATGGATTTACTGTTGGAGAACAACTAAGAATTGTTGGAATTCCAACTGTTACTAGTATTGGATCTACTTTTGCAAATTCAATCTTTACAGTGGTTGAAACTAGAGATGATGAATTCGCTGGGTGGGTTCTTGGAAAATTACAAGTACTT
>Ga0181364_1000055_pt1 | contig 18531 bp, 15 predicted proteins | sample Fa13NDMM110SN_FD_130108 | JGI IMG/M metagenome (GOLD analysis project Ga0181364, IMG submission 130108) | Freshwater viral communities from Lake Michigan, USA - Fa13.ND.MM110.S.N | ecosystem: Environmental > Aquatic > Freshwater > Lake | place: USA: Michigan | collected 2013-09-24
CTAAAACACCGTTTTCTGGTGCATTGGATACCTTTGATGCTGCTTTAGATAAGCTTGCATCTTTCCCTGGTGGTATTTGTGCATGTGCTGGTAGAGAACAACCAGCAGAAGCACCTAGTATAAAAAGGAGCCCATGGGATCAGATACTGGAAGCATTTGAAGTGCCACCAATAGCGCCTGCTGGTATTGAAGATCTAATACCAAAACCAAAAGCATCACCTGTACCAAAAACAGATCCTAACAAGGCTGGTACGGATATCTTCAAAGATATCCTAAAAACATTACCTCCTGATGCTATATTTAAACCACCATCACAATCAAAAGTCCCATCTCCACCAACAGCACAAGCAGTTGCTTCTAGATATACTCCAAGAGCACTTGGAGATCTTAATACAGAAAGACCTCAAGAAATGGTTGAGGAAGTCATTGATACTCCAGAAGGGCAGGTTAGTATTAGAAAACCTGCATCTAAAGTAGAACAATCAACTTCAGAAGAATTCTTCCAAAAGCAAGGATTGAACGGAATAAAGAAGCAAATCAATCCACTAAAAAGAATACGAGAAACACTATCACCAGAAAAAAATTCTTCTGTTGGTTTTCGAAATAATATGGGTGGACAAAATATTATTGCATTAGCAGAACCAAATACCACAATTGTTCCTGTTCCTGTAGGCGGTGGAACACAGATTATTGGTGGTGGTGGTGGAGCATCTCCATACCAGGCTGCTGCTAAATATGCACAGATGATGTCACAGTTAACCGCATAATGTCCAATTTCCTAAAAGGACATAAAGTAATAGAACTTTTAATTGCTTCTCCTAAAGGTGATAGGTTTGAGGATGTTCGTTTACAGTCTGGTCTCATCAGTTATTATGAAGATATCGTAGATAGTTCAATTCACTTTGAAATTGACATTCTAGACACCAGTGGTAAGTTAGCAAAACTTCCTGTAAGAAGTGGTGCGGTTGTATATCTTACAATTACACACCCTTCTGGGGAAATGAGATTTGATCAAAATAATCCATTAGTCATCAGTAATATCAAAACAGGAACAGCATCAGCAAAACGAGAAGTTTATACTCTAATCTTAGAAACACAAGGATCATTCAGCAATCATACAACTAGATTATATCGCAAATACACTGGTAAACTTAATACAATTATCAGAAAAATCTTAGAAAAAGATCTTCGCATCAATCCATCAAGAATAAAAACACTTGAGGAAACTTCAAATACTTATAGTTTTATGGGAAACTATAAGAAACCTTTATTCACTTGTACTTGGTTATGCCCAAAGTCTATTCCTATTGTCAATAACGGAAAAAATTCTGGAACCGCTGGATATTTTTTCTATGAAACATTAGATGGATATTATTTTAGAAGCGTTGATAATATTTTCAATGAGGCAAAAAAGAATAAAGATAAAATTCTGAAATATGATTATAACGAAGCACTAGATGCACTAAGTCCAAACAACAATTTCAAACTTGTTTCACCTCCAGTTTGGAAAGAAAGTCATGATATCCTAGAAAAACTAAGACTAGGTATGTACAGATCTTCTAATTTGTTTTATAATATTGTTACAAGATCGCCAGACTTTCAAGACTATTATTTTAGTTACAGCATAAACAACCAACTGACATTATCGAATGAAGTTGAGAATATTCCCAATAAAATCGATATGTATCCATCAAGAATTATTATGGGAGTAATTGATACAGGAACATTATCTGCAAAAGGTGAATTAGATACACCACAATATCAACCATTGTTTCAATCGCAAGGAATTGCAAGATATGCATCACTGTTCTCTCAAACATTATCAATAACAGTGCCAATGAATTTTAATTTAAGAATTGGAGAAGTTATATTTTGCAACTTTTCTAAGATAAATAAGCAAGAATCTGATTTTGGTTCCGATCCTAGTTCGGGATATTATATGATCAAGTCATTGGCACATAAATTTTCTTCAAAGGGCGATTTTACTGGATTGACTTTAGTAAGAGATTCTTACGCACAACTAACATGATAAACATCGAAGACCACATAGAAAAAAATATCACAGATCTTTATGATCCTGGCATTTCTTTACAACGTCGTCGTTTTCTAGAACAAGAACTAGAAGACTTGAAAATGTATCAGGCAAATCATCCTGAAGATCCACACGATCCAACTCAGTTTGAGATATATTGTGATCAAAACCCTAACGCACTTGAGTGTAGAGTTTACGAAAACTAATGTTGGATCAACGCCTATCTAAGATTAACTTTATCGGAGAAGATGGATTTCATTGGTTCATTGGACAGGTAACTGCTGATCCAAATTGGCGAGAATTTAGCACAAAATACGGATATCGGGCAAAAGTCAGGATCTTAGGTCGTCATCCAGCATCGAATGAGGTTCCTGATAGTGAACTACCATGGGCACATTTTCTAGTACCACCAACATTAGGTGCTGGCAAGAATTTTGGTGGTACTAGTTTTGCACTGCAAGGTGGTGAAACTGTCTTAGGATTTTTTCTAGACGGTGATGATATGCAACAACCCATTATCATGGGTGCATTGTTTAGTGGAGAAGCAGAAAAAAATCTTGTTGCTTGGCAAAAAGCGGTAGATAAAGGGACTAGTGGTTTCCAACCAATTGATTTTAATAGGCAATTAAAATATTCAACTGCAGTAAAACCTGCTACTGGAGGACCTCCAACGGGTAATGGAGTTCCTGGACAGGGTAAAACTGCAGATGGGAAAGAAAGTATTCAGGGAAAACAAAACAACGACGCAAAGAAAAAAGTTGTAGGACGTGCTAAAAAATGTAAAGATGGCAAAGGCTTCATGTGGGAAGTCGCACGTTCATTATCAACATTTATTGAGGTTGTTAATGATTTGAAAGCATTTAAAGATGGATACCTTGATCCAGTTTTGAATGAAATTGCTAATATCGGATCATTAGTCAATCAAATTGCAGATTTAATTTCTGGAGCATTTTCAGAATTAATCAGACAAGCACGAAAGTATATGTTTAAAAAAATCTTTAATGCTATAAAGGATCTTTTAAACTTCATCTTACCAGAAAGTTTCTTAAAAGATATTGCCATTAAGAAATCAATGGATACAATCTATTGTGTGATTGAAAATATCATCAAAGGTCTTAAGAAATTTATTGGTGATTTCTTGATGCAAATGGTTGGTAAGATTATCAATATTCCACTATGTGCTGCTGAACAATTTATTGCAGGATTAATTTCGGAGATTGGAGAATCAATTCAAAAAGCAATTGGTCCTGCTATGAGTGCTATTGGACAAATTTTAGGACCAATTGGATCATTCATGGGATTTATTGATCAAGCAATTAACTATGCCCAAGTTGGTCTAAACTTCCTCAAGTGTGAAGGTGATATATGTGAACCACAACCATATAATTGGGCAATCAATTTTGGTCCAGTACCACAAGAAACTGCAGACTTTAAGAGAACAATTAATATTTCTAAGTATATTGGTAATCTGAATAAAGATACTAAGAATACAATTGCAGGATGGTTCCCCAAAGATGATAATCCTGCAGATGATGAAGTTGTTGCTAGTCTTGTAGGTGGTTGTGATCCATATAATATTACATGTGGTCCACCAAATGTTCTTATCTTTGGTGGTGGTGGTTTTGAAGCAGCAGCTAGAGCAGTTGTAAACAGTTTTGGGCAGGTTGTTGGTGTTAATATGACTAGTGTTGGATTTGGTTATACTAGTTCACCATATGTACAGTTTATTGATCCTTGTGATAGTGGATATGGTGCTACTGGACAAGCAATCGTTCAAAATGGACAAGTCACCAATATTGTGATGCTTGAACCTGGTGGTGGATATATTCCAACATCAGAAATTACACCAGATAGTCGGGGTGAAGATGTTGTTGGACAACTCTTTGGTGTTAAAGTTGTCAATACAGGTATTGGATATTCGCCAGACGATATAATCGAAAGTGAATGTGGTGTTCTGAAACCAATCCTAGATGGTGAAGGAAGAGTTGTTGGTGCAGATATTATTTCGTCTGAACTTGGATGCACAACGCTTCCTAACCTAGCAATAAATAGTGCAACTGGCGTTGGTGTAATCATCAGACCTGTTATGAAGTACATTAGAAGAAGTGAGATCAAAGTTGATATTCCACCAGAAAAAGTTCTTCGTGTTGTAGATTGTGTGAGTAAATAAATGAATAATTGCCCTCCCATCAATTTTCATAATCCAGAAGCAGGATTTCTTGAAATTGGTGAAGAAAATGATGATAAAATCCTAAGAAAACATCATGTTCAATTAGGTGGTGGAACTGGATCAGCACTGCACATATACAAAGATGGCGGATGGTGCTTATGGGCTAAATCTAATGAAAAAGGATCTTCCTTAATTCAAGAAGGATCTGGTCCAATCAATATTATTTCGGATGGAGATGTTAATATTGAGGCAAAAGGCGATATTTCAATGAAGGCTAGGAATATTATTATGCAAACAACAGCATCAGATGGTGATGTTGTTGTAAACTCAAAGCGTAACATAAGACTTGATGCTGACAATAATGTTACAATCCTTGGTACAAATGTAACGATTAAGGCATTTTATAATATGCTTCAGGTATCTGATGGATGGAATATTATTTCTGGAAATCCAGTTCTTTTACATGAAAGTAAAACAAAACTTATTCCAACCTCAGTTGCAGATATTGTAAATACATTACTAAAAGAAATTATTGTAGGATGATAGTATGGCAATCGCAGGCGAACTTTCAGCAGGAAAACTTTATATTGGACCAGAAATTCCAGCACGATTAGATCAATCTACTCTGACGCTAGATGATGATGCTAATCCATTTTCAGGTACGTTATCAGTATGTGGTCCTGCATTTTTTGGTCTCCCAACTAATATTGGATTTGCTCGGGCAGCAGTCAATATTGGACCTGCACTTCCACCATTTGCACCAGGAATTCCTACACTAGGATTAGATGTTACTGCAGGAACTCAACATACAGGTTATATGAATAACCTTGGTTTGAGCAACTTCTTTGGTATGTCAAACAAACTTGGGATCCTGAACAAAATTGGTATCAACAATGCACTTGGCTTATCGAACAGAGTGGGGTATAATGTAGCAGTAGGTGGAGAAACAAACACTCAACCAACTCAAGAAGACACTTGTCTTGCTAAAACTTCAGCAGCACCACTTTATACACATTATGGGGATATGCATGTGGATGGATCATTTTCAGCAAATAGCAAAGCCTTTGAAATTGAACACCCTTCCAAACCAGGGAAGAAACTATATCATGGATCACTTGAAGGACCAGAACACGGTGTCTATACCCGTGGTCGTGTAAGGGCTGATGGTATTATTGAACTTCCAGAGTATTGGAAAGATCTTGTAGATCCTTCTACGATTACTGTTCAACTAACACCACATCGTTTTTATCAAGACCTTTTCGTTGATCATATTGAATGGGGAATTCGAGTTGTAATTCGTAATTCTAGTGGCGGTGCCATCGATGCATACTATCTTGTTCAAGCAGAACGTAAAGACATAGAGAAACTTCAAGTTGAGGGTTGACATGCCTAGGGTTTCATGTTATGATATGACCTGATGAGCAAGCACTATGGATCTTCACCTCACTAACGAGCATATTGAATGTGTCAAGATAAATATCAATAACAGGACATTTTATCTTTATGGCACTGATGGGTCTTATGAAGAAGTGCTTTGCAAAACACCAGATCAATTCTTGAATGTGCTAGAGTTTACTAAGTCGCATTCAAACGGAGTACGTATTGAGTATGTCGCAGATTAGATGTCTAATGTGTGGACATCTATCTAATGGTAAAATTGATTTTGGGTCACACATCAAAAGATGTCAAGAAGCAAACACCAAATTTAAATTCAATCCAAAAAAAAAAATTCTAAAAAAAATATAATCATTGATTATAAGGGACCGTTGCTTATTGGTTAAAGCCGTCGCCTTATAAGCGGCAGAACCGAGTTCAATCCTCGGCGGTCCTACCATGGGAGCGTGGTGAAATTGGTAGACACAACAGACTTAAAATCTGTCGGACGTAGAGTTCATGTCGGTTCAAGTCCGACCGTTCCTATATTCTAAATAAAAAGGAATTACTTGTTATAAAAATGCTGTATAGAGTTGCTATAAAAACTATTAAGGCAAACTTTTTTTACTTGAGCAGCGATAATGATGCCCCAGAAACTGATGCTAAAATTGACACTGACAATATACAGTTTCTTTCAAATTTAAATCCTACTCACGCACATACGTTCAGTAGTAAAGAAATTGCAAAAGAAATGTGTGCAAATCTTCCTTATCCATACAATGAAAAAATATTTTTTGTAGAAACTTTATCTAAAGAATCTCCTTTTGTAAACAAAATATATTATCGTATTTGTAAAGAAGTCTTTAATAAATTAAATTATATTACCAAGGATAAAAAATTTACCCGGCAAATTATACTAGAGACTGCATCATTCAGTAAATTAGAATACGCTGAAGAATTTTTTAATTCATTACCAAAATTTACTCAAAAAACTTCATGCATTGCATTAGTTAATGATTTTGGAGCACCAGATTATAAATTCAAAAATTATTTTATAACAAAAACTGGAGAAAAAACGGAAATATTTCCTTTATAAATCATTCTTCAAAATAACGTTGATTATTAGGATCTTCAAGAGCACTTATCAAAGTGTTCTTTTTTTGTATCTGAGCATCTAACTGTGATTTTGCAGTTTGATAACCATATCTTTGCAATTCATAAGACGCTCTGGATTCTTTGATAACATTGATTTGAACAATAACAGTATCTCTTTCTGCTCGATAAGTTGTCAAACTATTATTGAGTGTCGTAATGGAGTTAGAATATCCTACACAGGCACCAACAATCGGTGTTGCAAATCCTAGATAAGTTCCAATAGAAACTTGTGTTACAACATCATAAGTTCCGACACCAACAGTATTTGAAACAAGTTCTTGAGTGCTTTTTGAAAATGGGTTTGGTGATGTAAAAGACCAAGAATGAAGAATAACACGATCTTCAACTACATTTACAACTCCAGATGATGTTGTTCCACATCCAATTACATTTGCCTGCTGTCCAAGAACAAGAATTTGATTTTGTAATGTTTTGATTTGATTATTAACTTCTAAAATTCTTCTATCTAATCCTTTTGTTGCAGGATCAAATCGATTGATCTGGTTATTGATGCCTTCAATAACATATTCAGGATCTTCATCGTCTGCAGTTCTTATTTCAATCCCAGCAATAACTTGATCGAGTTGTTCTTTTTGTTTGTTATCTTGAGTAATTGATTTTTTATATGATGAAATCAAATATTTTGTATTTGGACCACTTGCCATAGTATAAATATAATGCAGAACGGTGTCTCAGTATTTATAGGTAATGCCACTAAGTAGACTGGAAAATTTTCTCAAGAACGTTCAGGGAAGTGTAATATACGTCAATCCCGAAGAACTTGACGCAACAGACGATATCAGCAATACTGGTAATTCAAGAGCACGTCCTTTCAAAACTATTCAACGTGCTCTTTTAGAAAGTGCTAGGTTCTCATATCAAGTAGGACAAAACAATGATCGGTTTGACAAAACCACGATCATGGTTTCTCCTGGTGTTCATTACATCGATAATAGACCAGGACTTGCAATTGATACAAGTGCTAATATAACGGATGCTAATGGATCTCCAGGGTCGATCAATCAGTTTTCTGTAGGCACTAATTTTGATATTCAAGATCCAGATAATGTATTATACCTTTTTAACTCCATTCATGGTGGTGTAATTCTGCCTCGTGGTACTTCTATTATTGGATCAGATCTTAGAAAGACAAAGATTAGACCAAAATATGTTCCTCAACCAAACAATGATAACATTCCAAGATCTGCAGTTTTTAGAGTAACTGGTGGTTGTTTCTTCTTTGGATTTAGTTTATTTGATGCAGATCCTGGTGATAGAATTTATAAAGACTTTACAACATCAGTTTATTCTCCAAACTATTCGCACCACAAACTGACATGCTTTGAATATGCTGATGGTGTAAACACTGTTGCTGGAAAGGGTGGTACAGATCTTGATATGTACTATCGTAAGCTTACTTTAGCTTATGGTGCAAACTCAGGTAGAGCACTTCCAGATTATCCTGCAAATAATGATTTCCAAGCAACTGTTGATGAAACGAGAATTGTTGGTGCAATTTCTCAAATCGGTGATATTGAAATTGAAGATATTTACTCAGGATCTAATCCATCAGCATCTACAGCAACACCTGTTGTTACTGTTGTTACAAGAACAAATCATGGGTTCTCTGTAGGAACCCCAGTTCTTGTTTTTGGTGTAGATAATACGGAATATGATGGTAGTTATATTGTATCTCAAATTATCAATGATACGACGTTTACATATTCTTTAGCATTTACCCCAAATTCAACTGCAAATCCTAGTTTAGTCGGAAAAAATCCGATTGTGACAGTTGAAAGTGATACAGTAACGTCATGTTCTCCATATATTTTCAACTGCTCAGTTAGATCAACGTTTGGTCTAAATGGAATGCACGCAGATGGTGATAAAGCCACTGGTTTCAAATCAATGGTTGTTGCACAATTCACTGGAATTGGACTAAACAAAGATGATAATGCTTATGTCAAATATAATACAACTTCTGGTATTTGGCAAGATCAAGCAACACTAGGAACTAGTGTATCATTGCATACGGACAGTAGAGCAAGACATAAACCAACCTGGCAAAATTTCCACGTTAAAACATCAAATAACGCATACATTCAGTGTGTTTCTATCTTCGCCATTGGTTATGCTACACACTTTGTTGCTGAAAGTGGTGGAGATCAATCAATTACGAACTCAAACTCAAACTTTGGTGCAAAATCATTAGAGGCAGATAATTTTAGAAGAGATGCATTCTTGAAGGATGATCAAGGATATATTACAGAAATTATACCAGCACAGAAAAACTTTGCAAAACAAGTTGAAGTCAATTATCTTCCTCTTGATGTAGAAGTTACTGCTGGTTTATCAACTGATATCAAATTATATTTCTATGGATATAATCAAAGAGATACTGTTCCACTAAAGAGTACTGGTGGTTATATTATTGGCAATAAAGTTGGTGAAACTATTCACTGTAATATCGATAATGTTGTCTATGGTGCTAGAGTTCTAATGCCTGTTCCTGGATCTAATCCAGATAATAGAATTTCTGCAAAAAAGGAATATCTAGTTGGTAGATCTGCAGGTATCAACTCAATCACTGGAAACACATTTACTCTACAACAAAATCACAGACTTCTTCCTGGAGAAATAATCCGAGTTTATTCTGAAACTGGATCTCTTCCAGATGGACTAGAGCACAAAACAGTTTATTATGCAATCACTGGTGGCGTGAATGCGGATCAAATTCAAATTGCAACAACTTATAATAATGCATTGTCTGGTGATGAACTAACTGGGATCAATAATCTTGGTGGACAACTAAGAATTATTTCTGAAGTTGCTGATAAGAACCCAGGAGATCCTGGACATCCAATTCAATATGATAGTAGCGGATGGCATATTAATGTTGGTGCAGGAAATAGTTTACGTGCTGCACTTGTAACCAATCAAACAAAGGTTACTCCAAAAACAGGTAATGCTTTTATTTTCAGAACATTTGATAATAGAACCGATAATGAGAAAATTTATCGTCTAAGATATGTTATCCCAGATAATGCTACAATTGCATCACCACCTCAAAACGGATTTTCAATTGAAGAAAGTAGTGCTGTAATTGATGACACAAATTATAAAAATGACAATACTACCCTTACATCAGTAACAAATCTAAGAACAAAGACTAACATCATTAATGCTTCTTGGTCTTCAAACGTTGGCGTTGTTACTACACAGTATCCACATGGATTGAAAACTAGACATCTAATTGAGATCAATCGTCTAAGAAGTGTAAACAATACTAGCGGTTCTATAAATTCTGGTTTCAACGGATTATTTGAAGTTTTAGCAATCACAGATAGCAAAACATTTACAATCGGTCTCAATACAAACCCAGGATCAATTTCTACTATAACAACTGGTATTCCATATACAGTATTTGATCAATCTATTGTGGGATCTGGTAGAACCTTCAGTCCATATTTTGTCAAAAAAGATTTTGGTCCATCTTATCAGATCTATACCAATAATGAAGTTCAAAAATATAAGAAAGATATTCAAGATGGTATCTATGATATAACAATCTTAGGATATTTGAAAACCCCAGATGTAACTCCATTTTCAACTGCATCAAATAAGTTCTCGCAAAATATCAACGATATTATTCCTGCAGTTGGAAAAGATACTCAAAAAGATGATCCAAATGCAACAACAAGTTATGCATTACGTGAACTTGTTGGGCAAGTAGAAAGCAGCGATCCTTCTGATAGTATTTCAAAAGAAGTATTATTCTCATTATTTGAACAAACTGGTATTGGCATTGGTATCACTGGAGCATCAGTTTCTGGATCTACTCTAACAATTAATACTGATGTAGAACATGGACTAAGTGGTATTTCTAATTTGACACCAGGTTCTGGTGGAACAAATTATGGAACCAATAGTGGTGGTGTAGAAAATTATTTCAACATTAGATTAGAAGGTGGAAGTGGTAAAGGTGCAACAGCAAATGTAACTGTGTCTGCTGCTAGTGTTATCAATAACATTACACTTGTAGATAATGGATCTGGATATGTAGTTGGAGACACTGTTACTGTAAGAGGAGTTCCTTTCCATGCTCCTGGTACAGATGCTACCGCTATTGTATCTGCAATTGATAATAGAATTGGTGATGCAATTCAAGTTGTTGGTGTAGGAAGCACTGCATACAATGGATTGTTTAGAATTGCTTCTGTTCCCAACTCTAAAACAATTACATATACCGGCACTGCATCTGGTGTTTCAACTGGTGGATTTGTTTATCATGTTGGTATTGCAACAAACGTTACCAACATTACACACGATGCACTAAGTGGTATTGCTACTGTTCTTCTTACTTCTGATATTGGATTGAGAAGTGGAGATCAGATCGTTATTGCTGGATGTACAGGGTTTTCTACCATTTACAATGGTACACATTTTGTCAGTGAACGAGTAGGATATGGTTCTTCTTTACGTGTCAATATTGGTGTAACAAGTAATGCTCCTGCATATGCTGGTGTTGCTACTGCACATGGAACTGGTATTTCTATTCGTGGAAGAGGGAGAGGAATTCCAATCTATGATGGTGTAACCACAAGATTAACTTCTGGTATTACAACTACAACAACATCAATTTCTCTTGATAATACATCTATGCTCAAGAGAGGTGATTATCTCTTGATTGAAGATGAAATCGTAAGAATTTCTAATACTGGTGCAACAAATATTATTCGTGGTGTATTAGGATCTAATGCTGTTCCTCATGATGTTGACGTTGCAATCCGAAAGATTAATGTTCTTCCAGTAGAAAATAGAAGATATTCTATTCTTCGTGCTTCAGGACATACATTTGAGTATCTTGGATATGGTCCTGGAAACTACTCTACTGCGATGCCACAATCTCAAGATAGAATTCTTGATGATAATGCAGTGCTTCTTGCCCAGTCGGTTCAAACCAGAGGTGGACTAGTTGTTTACACTGGTATGAATGATACTGGAGATTTCTATATTGGTAAGCGTAAAATCAACAGTGTTACTGGACTTTCTGGTATTGGTGGTGGTATTGGTGATGATACCGGTTCAGAAAAAACAACTTTTGCAACACTTACTGTTGATGATCTAACAGTCAATAATAACCTATACAGCAAGGGTAACACTGAAGTCGTTGATCTTGCCATAAAAGGTAATCGTGCAGGAGATATTGCACAAACAGTTTATGTTGGTATTCGTGCTGGTGATACTTGTCCATCAAGTTCAACCGATAATATCCTACTGAGAACCACATTTACTCGTGGCGGATATATTGGATGGGTCAAGACTAATGAAGCAGATGCTAGTGTAAGATGGAAGCGTTGGGGTAAAATTTCCCACGAATGTAATAGTGATCATTATGTATTTGATAAAATTGGTATTGGCGTAACTTATTGTGCTGATCAATACAACTTCCAGGTTACTGGTATCAGCACATTCAATGGTAATGTATTTGTTACTGGTATTACTACTGCCACTGGAAACGTTTTAGTTTCTTCTGGATCTTCATTCATTGGTGCAGGTACAATTCCTGTGGGCGGTATTATTATGTGGTCTGGATCTATTGCAAATATTCCAACAGGATGGGCATTATGTAATGGTTCCAGCAGCACTCCAGATTTAAGAAATAGATTTATTGTTGGTGCAACCAGTGATGCCTCTACTGGAAGAACATTTAATGCTGATACTGGAACTGTAAGTGGAGCATATGCACCAGGAAATACCGGTGGAGAGACTGCCCATCAACTTACTATTGCAGAACTTGCTTCTCACAACCATTCGGCATCAGTAGATAGAGATTATACTTTTAGCCCAAGAAGTGCAGGAGCACAATCTGGAGGATCTAATAAAGTTGAAGGTTTAAACAATCAAACTCCAACAGTTAGTATTGGAAGCACTGGTGGAGACGACTATCACGAAAACAGACCTCCATATTATGCTCTAGCATTCATTATGAGAACTCTTTGATAAATACTGATAACGAAGAAGTGTAATAGTAGATGGCATCAGTAAATAAAAAGTTTGCTGTAGAAAAGGGTCTGGAAGTAGGACAACAGGCTCTTTTTGTCGATGCGGATACCAATAAAACTGGTGTAGGTAAAACTGATGCCAAGTACCCATTAGATGTTGCTGGTACGGCAAATTTTGATGGTATTGTTGCTGTTGGACAAATTGGTATTGGTAGCACACAACCAGTAAGAGATGCTGATTTTCGTGGAACAGTTCAGTTCTATGAAGAAATCTATGATAGAAATAACAGTGTTGGATCAAATGGACAAGTTCTAAGATCTGTTGGTATTGGCGTCTCATGGTCAGCTATTGCAGAAATTCAAGTTAATGCTGGTGGCACAACATTCCAAGTTCAATATCAAAAATCTGATGGTAAATTTGGAGGAGCTAATCAGATTTATTATAATGATACAACAAATAGAGTTGGTATTGGTACATCAGTTCCACAGTATCTGTTCCAAGTAACACGTCCAGGAAATGATAGTGGTAATGGATATGTTCAGATTGGGGGAACATTCCTAGACGCTGCTGGATCTGTTGGTGCTGCTGGTTCTGTTCTAGGAACTGATGTATCTGGGGAACTGCATTGGGTTGGTGCAGCAACAAGTGAATATAATGTTATTTTTGTTACTCAAGCTGGAAATGATGGCAATAATGGAAGATCTACCCAAACAGCAAAGAGAACAATCAAAGCTGCTTGTGGTATTGCAACAGCAGGGCAAGTTATTCGTGTAACTGGTGGTGTTTATCCAGAAAATAATCCAATCATTGTTCCAAAGAATATTACAATTGATGGAGATGATTTAAGAAACACTCAAATTATTCCAACAAATCTTGGACAAGATTTGTTTTATGTTGATAATGGTGACTTATTACAGAATATGTCATTCGTCGGTGCAGCGAATACTGGTTCAATAATTGCATTCAATCCAGCATCAAACACTGGCATTATTACACAATCCCCATACATAAGAAACTGCACAAACTTTGTTTCAAATAGTATTGGAATGAAGATCAATGGAAACCATGCAGAAGGCACAAAGTCTATGGTGGTTGATAGTTATACACAATACAATCAAGGTGGTATTGGCGTTTCTATCACAAATGATGGATATGCTCAGTTGGTTTCTATCTTTACAATCTGCACTGATAAAGCAATTACTTGTTATTCTGGTGGTACTTGCGATCTCAACAATTCAAACGCATCGTTTGGCAACTTTGGATTGATTGCTTCTGGTGTTGGTACAGTTCATTACACTGGTATTCTAACAACTACTGGTGTGGCAGACGATAATGTTATTGTTGTATCTGGGTTAGGAACAAGAAGACCATTTACAGGACAAGTACTTTACATTGGAGAACTCTTCAATGAAGTCATTCGTGTTAATGTAACATCTGCCGGTGCTGGATATACTTCAGCAAATCCACCCGTAGTTACAGTTAGTAGTCCTACTGGTCCTAATGGAATTACTGCAGAAGTTGTTGCTAATGTTAGTGGATTTGGATCAGTTACTTCAATTGATTTGATCTCATCTGGTACGCAATATAGAACTGCTCCTACAATTACGATTGGTGCTCCAGTTACAGGCATTGCTACAGCAACTGCTACTGCAGTGATTGGTCCATCATACTTTACTATAAATAGTGCTACAACGCCTACAGCAGGCGTATCTACGATTACTCTTGATCAAAATCTACCATCAAATATTGGTGTTGGATCTACAGTTCCATTTGCAAAACAATCATTAATTCTTGCTTCGTCATATACATTTGAATATATTGGTTCTGGTACAACAATTACAACTGCATTTCCTGCAAATGGTGGTGTATCAATTTCAGAAAATATGGTTGTATCTGAGTTTGGTGGTAAAGTCGTTTATACATCAACTGATGAAAAAGGAAACTTTAGAATTGGTGATGGATTTACAATTAATCAACAAACTGGAACAGTCACTGGAGATGCATTCAATAAGAGTATTCAAGCAACATTAACACCACTCATTATCGCACTAGGAGGACAATAATACCATGGCTGCAATTCCATTAAATAAATTTAGAACACTAACTCATACACTTACAACAGGTGCTGTTGGAATTTATACCTGTCCACCAGGTGTTGCTGCACTTGTGATTTATGGTAATGTCGCTAACGTTGGTTCAGGAACATCAGTAACATCTTTCACTGCATATCATAGTAGAAGTGGTACTGATACTGAAATTCTCAATCTTGGTAGAATTCCTTCCCAAGATTCGATGTCATTTATTGAAGGTAGATTAGTTTTAGAAGTTGGAGACATTTTAAAAATCAAAGGTGATCTTAATAATACTATGAAATGTATTATTAGTATACTGGAGAATGCTAAGTAATGGGAAGACTTCTTTCTGGTAGAGTAGGATTAACAAGTGCTTCTGGTTTAACAACAGACAGATATTCTTTTATTGGGCTAGAACAGGTAGAACCTAATTTAGGAAATCCCGGAAATAATAATTATATTCTTTATAGTGATATTAACGGAAGTAGATACTGGAACCCAATTACTCCAGCTGGTACAGTCGATGGTATTACAGTAGAAGACGAAGGTGTAACACCAGTAGGATTTGCTGGTTCAATCACCATTATGAATTTTGTTGGTACTGGTGTTACAACTACGCAATCAGTAAAAGTAGTATCTGGATTCAACATTGGTGTTGCTACAGTAAGAGTTACATTACCAGAACAAGGAATTGGTATTGGATCATATATTGATGGTTCTAATAGTGTTATTGAGTATCTAAACACAGATGTAGGTCTTTCAACTGCAATTATATTGAGTTCTACAAATATGCCAAGCGCAGAACGTGCATGGATATCAAATGAAACTTTAGTACTACATGAGGGTGGTGATATTACAGTTGGTGCGGGTAGAATTTTTATAATAGATATTTTAAATCTTGCTACCTTATAATCATAAATAAAACAAGCAAAGTAGAACACTTCAGGGACTTATAATGTCAAAGCTTCGCGTAAATACGATTGTAAATAGAACCAATGATGATAAAGTTACTTTTCCGTTTGGTATTGGTGTTACAAATGGTATAGTAGTTGCTGGTGTTGTAACAGCAACATATTTCGTTGGTAGTGGAGTTTCATTGACTAATGTTCCTGGAGAGATAACAATCCAGCAACCAAGTGGTGAAGTTGCATTCTCTGGTATTACCACTATTAGAATTGGATCTGGATTGACAGCCAACCAGCCTAGTGTTGGTATTGTATTAATTAGACCAAATGGCAATTTAGATAGTTTACGTGTTACTGGAATTGCTACTTTTGGTACTACTGGTCTTACAACCTTTAATGCTGCAACTGGGCAATTAAGATCACTATCCGATGGAAATATACTTCCACAAAGACTTGTAACAAAAGTAGAATTTACACCACAACTTGCAACAGATTTTGATGGTGCTTTAGTTTATTGTAAGGAAGATAATAATGTCTATTTGGCAGCTACAACTGGCATTTGGCATCAAATGGCTAGAGCAAATCATACCCTTGGTATTATTACTGCTAGTGGTGGATTTGTTGCTACAGGAAGTAACATTGGATTTACAGGACCGTTAAATTCTACTGGTATTTCTACAGCAGCATTCCTTCAGGCAACAACAATAAATGTTGGTGCTGCAGCAACTATTGGAACTGCGCTAACAGTAACTCAAGATCTAAAGGTAGGGAGACATGTTTTAGTTTCTGGTATTACTACAGCCACTGATTTGACTGTCAATAACATTACAGTCAATGGTGGCATCACAGGAAAAATCAATTCATCTGGTGTTTCTACAATTACGCAACTTGTAGCAACTACAGTAAATGCTTCTGGTATTGTCACTGCATCAACATTCAGTGGTCCACTTACAGGACAAGTAACTGGTAATGTTACTGGTAATGTTACTGGAGAAATAAATTCTACTGGTGTTGGTACAGTAGCATTCCTCCAGAATACCCACATCAACTCATCTGGTATTCATACTGCTGCTACATTCTCTGGTACAACAGCAACCTTCACCAATACTAATAGCACAAATACTGTTCTTAGTGGTCTTACTACAGTTTCAAACACTGTTGCACCAAACGCAAACAACACAGTTTCTTTAGGTACATCAGGAAACCGTTGGTCAAACGTATTTTCAAATGACTTAGACTTGTCAAACGAAGGAAGTGCTAATGATATTGATGGTACATGGGGATCTTTCTTAGTACAAGAAGGTGAGGAAAGTCTATATATTATCAATAGAAGAAGCGGCAAGAAATTCCGCTTTGTTCTTGAAGAGTTGGTTTGATAATTCTATAAATACACAAGAAGGAAACTAAACAATGGCTTTATACGGAGACGGAGTAAACGTAACAAAAACCACTAGTGCAACAGCTGCAACTTATGGCGATGCTACAAACGTTGCTCAAGTAACAATTGATGCTAACCAAAGACTTAGTGGTATTACAAACGTTGCAATCACTGCTGCAGTAAACGCTAACGCATCTGTGGGTGATGTTGGAACCTATGGTTTCATGCAACAAACAACTGGTATCACATCTTATATCCCAGGTGATACGCTTGCTGGTTCAACACTTCGTTATTCTGATGCTACTGGTCGTATTTATACGTCTACTACACCATCAGGAAACTGGAAATGCATGGGATATGATTCTGGTGCAGCACTAGTTAACACTGGAACTGGTACTGGAACTGGTACTGGATCTGGTACAATTACGGGTACTGTATCTGTTTCTGGTACTGTATCTATACCTGGTAAACCTGCAACAGCGTATACAGGTACTGGTACTGCAACAGGTACTGCAACAATCAACACAGTTACAGTAAACAGTGTTACTGTAAACACCACAGTTGCATATTCGGCAACCCTTTGGTTACGATATTCTTAATATATACTAAGGAGAAATAAAAAAAAATGTCACAGTATTACACAATTAGAGATGCTCGTAACCCAAGATGGGCTAATCCTGAGCATAATGCAATCGATCTGGAAGTAGATTTTACTGATCTTCCTGAGGAATACCTACCATATACTGCTGCACCAACGGATGTTGTTGAGCATTCAAGAGAACTTTATAACAGAGCTCTTGCTGGTGAATTTGGCACTATTGTAGAATATGATGGTCCTCTAAAATGGACACCAATTAATAAAACTACCATTCAGGTTTCTACTGAAGGTTTAGTTCAACTTCTACTTGAAAAGGGTATTCTTACTGATGAAGAAGTTGATACAATTCTTATTGAAGAAACGGTAACAGTTGGTTTTGCAAGAACCACATTTGACGGTTCAAATCCTGTTTATAATGGCGTTTACTAATATAAGTGTTCGCTGATCAATCTGATAAGTGGCACCATTCAATCTGCAGGTATCTGGGGTTATCCTCAGATACCTCTTTTTTATTTGGTGTAATTCCTGGTGTTTGTCGTGAAGTTCTCGGTAGACGTGATTTTATGTATACCCAACCAGAATGTTTTAACGCTACTAAAGTATATTGTTTTACTGAACCACACAACAATAAAATAAACAACAGTAAAGTTGTTCGTTCATACTATGGTGTTTGTCCATTTTTATGGGATCTTGGTGTAACTGCAATCAAAAAAGAATACAATCCTAAAGGTTCGTTATTTTTCTTACCAAGGGATGATGTAGGAACAATTCGTGAAGACGAATGGCAATCGGTGCAGGATGTTATTGATACTGCACCAAAACCAATTACATTCTTATTACC
>Ga0181364_1000059_pt1 | contig 18251 bp, 35 predicted proteins | sample Fa13NDMM110SN_FD_130108 | JGI IMG/M metagenome (GOLD analysis project Ga0181364, IMG submission 130108) | Freshwater viral communities from Lake Michigan, USA - Fa13.ND.MM110.S.N | ecosystem: Environmental > Aquatic > Freshwater > Lake | place: USA: Michigan | collected 2013-09-24
CGAAATGGACAACCAAGTAATGTGTGCTAATTGTGATACCAATATTGTAAATGAAGTAATGGTTGCATTGGATCCAATCTTTGAGGAGTTTGGAAAGCAAGAAGTTTTAGATATTATCCACAACTACTACCATAATCGCCATAGGGAAAGCTAATGAACATCAAAGAGTTTATGAATATTGTTATGGCTTCTATGCCTAATATCGAAAAGCAAATGGATAGGGAGCTAACTGTGGATGAAAAGCGTTCTATCATCAAAGGTGCTATCGATAAGTGGAATGGGGAAAACCCTAATAATTGGCTTGTAATACCTGCGGAGTTTCTAAAGTGACTTGTATCGTAGCCATCTCAGATGGCGATAATGTCTATATGGCAGCAGAACGTGGATTATCAGATGATGATGTTATTACTTCAATGAGTGTGCCTAAGATCAAGATAAATGATAAGTATCTCATTGGATACGCCGATTCTCCAGGCACAGGACAACTTCTTCATTGGATTGCTTTACCTACACCGCCACGAATAAACATAGATAAGTTTATGCGTACTACTTGGGTAAGTGCTGTACGCAAGGCATTAGTAGATTCTGGGGTGGACTTAAAAGAAACTGCTCACGCTTCATTTCTTGTAGGTGTATCTGGTAAGTTATTCTTTATAGATACTGTAGATTGGCAAGTATCAGAGTGTGAATATATGGCTATTGGATCAGGTTCATCTATTGCTCTTGGTTCTTTATACACCACCGCTTCTTGGAAATCTCCAGAGAAACGAGCCTACACAGCAGTTTCTGCTGCAATAGAGCTCTCACCATCTTGCAAGGGTCCAATAGATAGTTTATATAATTAGTAATCTATGTCACATTAATATAGTGTCATATGTCACATATTATTCAAAGTTTAATTGGTTATCTATTCCGATGAAGGGGTCTTTCCAAACTATAATCATTTCATCATCGTCTCTAGAACCACAAATAGAGCAAGTTACTTGCCCATCTAAATCTACTATAAAGTCACAATTATGCATAATTTATCCTAGCATAGTATGTTGGCTTGTGTCAAGTCTTATTTTGTTCTCGTTTTCGCCGAAACGCCGTTTGGAGTATATGTGTCAGATATAATATGTAGTGATTGTAATACAAAGAAGTTAATGATATGGTTTAATTCAAAAACTGATGATCGTGATCTTTGTGACAAATGTTTTTTAATAGATGGGAAGGTTAAGAAGTAGTTACTTCTTTAATTCAAATGCGGAGCCAGACCAGAAGCTCTTCTTAATATCTTCGTGGTATGCCTTGTTTTCTCTGCTATTCTTAATACTATTCCACTTGGCTGTTGACCAAGAAAAACCAGCGTCACCGCCCCATAGGTCCCAGGCAACTCTGCCTGGACTTGGGAAGCCTTCTTCACCAGAACTAAATCCAGTGGCTTGCTTATCTACTTCGTGACGTGAGAAGAATGAATACATACGAGCAACTGTAGATTCTGATAGCTTTGTGCCATTTACTATTTGATTAGCACGAGCAAGACCCACTCTAGTTCCACCACGCTTTCCTTCTTTTTTCCAAGCAAGGGCTCTGGCAGCAGCAGACTTCATACCAGAAGTTGGGGTAAGGTCAATGTCTGCCTTTTCAACATCTCCTGTAGAGTCTGACTTTGATACTGGAACACAGTTAGGAACCATTCTTCCATCTTTTTCTTTCATTCCATCTTGCCTGTATCCTACCCAACATTTTTGTAAATCATTGTCCCAGGCATCTTCTTGATCATCAGACTTAAACATTTCAAACATATCATCTTCCATATCATCATAGCCTTGTACATAGCCATCTGGAATAACCGCAAGTCTGCAAGCACCCTCTTCTTCAATTTTTTGTGAAATAATTGCACAGGCGATTGATGATTTATGTAATGCACAGTTACCACACTTTACTCCAATAGAAGCATTTTCATTGCTTGAGCCATCTTCATATCCAATCCAGATTCCCTCTGATTGATCTAGTGGTCCAATCTCTTCTGATAGTTTTAATAAAGAGTCTGCAAAAGCTTTTTCATCTTCAGAAAGCATATCGTATAAAGGCTTTCCTTCCCAACTCTCTACCTTAACAAGTAAGTCTTTTATATCATCCATAGAATCAAACAGGGACTTCCTTGTTGATCTAGGATGTCCTTTTGGAAACAAGTCTAAGTCAAATGGCTTTCTTGGAAACCTGCCACGAAGACCTCTCATAAAAGCATTTACTCTGCCCATAGCCCATTGCTCAGGGCTAGAGACTGATCCACGAACTGAAGACGGGTTACTTCTATATGCGCCAATGCCACGATTATATACTTGTCTTAAGGCTCCAACGGTAATTCTTTTATCTCCAGTTTTATTTTTATTATACTCATCAGCCAATTCTTTTAGCCTTGATGTAGAAACTTTTTCCATTTCCTCGTCTTCTTTATTAACCATTTCATCATAAATTTCATGAGTTGAACAAGGCATAAACATTGTTTTTCCATCTTTGTCTAAAGTGTGAGTGCCCGAACATCCTATTTCTTTTGATCTTGCAACAGCCTCTTCTTTAGTAGAAAACATATCTGATGGACTGGTAACTTCTTTTTTTACCTTTTTCTTTTCTTTGTGATACATCTTTTCTTCTTCCTTATCATACATTTTTTCATCCTCTATAGGCTCTGAAGAAACTCTTAGTGAACTAAAAGGCTTTACTACACGTCTGTCTGTTCTAGTTCTCTTACCACTTTCTGATGTTGCATAAACTCTAATAACTGCAACAGGATTTTCTGAAGACGCTTCTTCTGTTTCATTAGTTCCTGGAAGCTTTACCTTACCAGATCTTTCAATTCTTTCAACAACTCCGTGAGCCGATTCTGTTTTGTCAGGTGGTTTCGGTACTGCGAAAAGAACGTGGTCCCCAACAGAGATATTTTTTGCCTTAATTAGATCATTTTTATCAGTCATACATATATTATACAACAAGAAAGACCAAGATGGTCGTGAGAATCACCTTGGTCTTCCTATATTAATTATATATTATTCTGCTTTTTTGTCAACTGCACTGAATGCATAGTTGATTTCAGAAGCACTTAGCTTGCCGTCATCAAGGAACGCTCTTGCAAGCTTTTCAATGACATTGGCAACCCCTAGAGTACCAGCCATAATAACTGCTGTCATTGTATCAATTCCTACAAGCGAACCTGCACCAATAATTGATAGCCCTGACGCTGCAAATACTGCAACAATTCTAAAAAGAATGTTCCAAAGATTAGTTACTGCTGAAGATCCAATTACTTCTTCACCAGTTTCTGCATCAATGTCTACTAAATCTACTTTTCTTTTTGTCATATTATTCATCTCCTTCTTTTTCTTTTTGCTCTCTTAAACCCATAGAAATTAGCCAAACAACTATTGACCAAAGTATTGCCCAACCTACTACAGTCTTTGCACTGCCTGTTAAAACTACCCAAGCAATAAACATACCCAATAGGGTGAATGTTTGGTTTAACATTTCACGAAATCTATCTACAATCCACTTTTTCATTTATCTCACCCTCCCAACCATACTAGCTGTCGTTAAAACCTGTGCAGCGATTACGGCTGCTATAACCACCTTCTGAGACTCTTTTCTGGTAGCATCTGTCATATCCTCACCGATGTTTGCAACGGCTGTGAGAGCCTTTCCTGGGTCTGTAAACACTGCTCCAAGGATCTCTGAAGGATTTGAGAATATTTCTAGAGCATCTGCAACTACTGCAAGCAAGATTACTCCATTTTCTAAGGATACTGGCTGATCTTCAGGAAGGTCTTCAAAATCTAAGCCTAATTCATCAATCATTTCTGAAGTAATTGCTTCTCCATCTGCCTGTGTTACAAGTACATCTGCAAGTAATTCTTTATCGTCTTGTGTCAATTCTCCATCAGATGTTAGTGTGTCAGATAGGTTTGTAAGTTCTTCATCTGAGATATCACCGTCTGCAAGTAGATTTTCAAGGATCTCTTCTGTATCAGCATCTGATATAGTACCGTCTAAAACAGCATCTTCCACCGCAGCATCTATGATATCATTATTAGATGGAAGATCAGTGGTTTCAGGATCTGGATCGGGAGATGGACTCTCTTCTGGACTTGGAGTTGGTTCTGATGGAGCTGAAGGCTCTGGCTCAAGAGATTGGGTCGGACTTGGCTCAGGTTCTGGAACCACTGATTCAGATTCTGAAGGAGTTGGAGTAGGTGAAGGTTCTAAAGGCGGTTCAGAAGTTTCTGACGGCTGTGGGCTTGGTTCTGATGGCTGCGGTGACGGTTCTACTGTTGGCGTTTGTGATTCTGACGGCTGTGGTTCAGGGCTGGGCGTAGGGGTTGGCTCTATCGGGCATAACTCATTCCAAGCAACTGTAGAAGTGTCCCAACAAATAATGTTTGGTGGAGTTGGTGGGCATTGTGAGTTCCAGTTTACAGATGTTCCATCCCAACAATCTATTGGTGGTGGCTGTTGTGGACAAGTCTGACTCCAAGTTATCCACGATCCATCCCAACATTGTGTGTCTGGGGGTATAGGTGGGCAAGTTTGATTCCAAGCAACTGTTGATCCATCCCAACATTGTCCTGGCGGTGGTTCTGCAGGACAGGTTGAAGTAAGAGGAATAATAGAGTTATCCCAACAGGTTTGCATCTCTACTGGAACACCACCGTTGATTGAAAAAGCCTCTGATATTGTTACTACATCTTGACCAGAAGTAAACCTAATTCCTCTTCTAAGGTCTGCTGGAAGCCATCCAGTGGTTTCTACAATTCCAGACCAAGATGGTAATCTTGAAGTATCTACAGTTAGTTTAATGGTTGTAAAATCACCAGTGCTTTGAGGATATGGTCTAACTTTCCACTCAATACAAAAACCTGTTTCCGTAGCACCATAGCTTAAATGCCCTCCAGCCCAAGTAACCCAATCATACCCTGCAAGGGAAATAGATGGAGTTTGTGGATATGAACTAAAGTTAGCATCAGGAGTGCCAAAGGTAAGTGTTCCATTTGTAGTTACATATGTTGTTTCATACGTTATGTCCCCAAGAGTTAATGGGTTTGTTAAAATCATTTGATGAGCAGTATCATCTTCGCCTGTCCAAGAGTAGGTATCACAGGGTTGTTCAGCAATTACTGCATTAACTGGTGGTATAGGAGAAAGTGTTGCTAGTGCTAACAGCGAGATAATTGGACTTAATAGTAGGTAGGAAAAAATTTTCTTCAATCTAGTAGGTACTCCTTGTCAGAAATGTCTGACAAATCAATTATATCACGGGGTGATTGTGGGAAAAGGAACTACTAAATATTTTGTTTACTATTAATGTATTCTATATTATCTAATGCATTTTGTATATTAGTATTTGAAAGTGTTTGTAAAAAATGACCAAGAACCATAGACATTTCATTTTTTGCTACACTGTGATCATAAGAGCTTCCTTGTGGGTGGTGTACAAAATATTCATCATCTCTTAAGGCTAATTTATTATTTATCTTAGCAATAGTACACCATACATAATCAACACCCCACCCAGATTTCATTGAATACAAATCTAAATAGTTATAAAGGCTAGTCATAAAGCCTTTCATCTTCATTGCCAATTCCCTTTTCATAAAGAAAAATATACCCTCTGTCTGACAAGATATATATGAATTGTTAGAATAATTTTCTATAAAACAAACATTCTTTGTCCAAGGTTCATTTGATAAATGTGGTGAATAAAGCCATACATTATCATCAGATAATAGTAGTTGTGCTTTAGCATAAATATCTGAAAAATGATCTGAGCTTATATCTCCAGTAATAAAACAAAAGGTTTCATCTTGTGTGTTGTTTATAAAGTGATCTATAGCATATTTGAATTGATTGTAATACCATATTAGTCCAAGATTATGCCAACCGTCTTTTTCTGGGGCATCTGAATTAATTACTTCATAGTTATCTATTTGATTAGCTATATCATCTAAGCCAGATACAACATTATTCCAAGTTACTATGTATGTCTTAATCATTTAATTCTATTTTTTATTTGGCTAGAAGAGATATCTTTAGAGTATGGTATGTATATCAAGCCTATGTTTCTTTCATCTAGCCATTCTTGGGTAAAGTTCATTTGGGAATAGTAGTCTTTGTTTGCCCAATCCGATCCAACTACAATGTAGTCTGGATTTACTAATTCAATAGCTACCTTTGAGTCTGTACCGCCCACATTAAATACTACACCATCAACATACCTGCACGACATTAAGACAGCCATTCTTTCTGTATCACTACATACGGCTGGCTTTCCTTTATATTTTTTAATAAACTCATTCTGGTTTAAAGAGACAATTACTTTTCCATTTGATCCAGCAATATCTTTGCATCTTTTTAATAGATTAACGTGACCAGAATGGAATAGGTCAAACGTGCCACCTGTGTAAACAATAGACATTACTTACCAGCCAAATATTTTTTAAATGAATTTAAAGTGGCAGTCCATAAAAGTTTTTCATGTCCATATCTATAAACAGTAGGAAGTTTTTCTTCTACAAAGTTAAAGCAAGCCTCTTTGAAACTATCTAAATCATCTTCAACTATAGTATTTCTTGAGCCAATAAAATTATCAAACCCTCTAAAGGATTTAGTTGTTCCAACAATAGGACGACCAGAGCATATAGCTTCTGCGGTCTTTAAGTTACTACCGCCACCATATGGAATAGGAAGAAGAATTACACTTGCAGATGCAATAAGTTTATTTAATTCCTCATCTGATCTTAATCCCAAGAGTACAACTTCTGTGTTTTTAGCTAAATCTATTTCTCTTCCAACATTTCCACGAAGACCATCACAAATACCTCCAACATAGATTAATCTTGAGTTTTCTGGCATCCATTCTGTTGCATCAGAAAGGTATTTGATAGAACCTTCTACGTTGGGTGGGTGTCCAGAACCAATAACCAAAGCATATTTATTAGTAGAGGAAACTCTTTGTGGAGTTGTTAGTGTTCCATTATTTGCAGCAATAACATTTTTTGCACCATTATTTTGAAACCAAAGTTTATCTAATTCTGTGACACATAATATTAAGTCACATTCTCTAGCAATCTCTTCTTCAATAACCCTAACATATTTGACTGCATCTATTTTGGAATCTTGATCAAGTCCTTGTAGTAGGTCTGATTTTGCTAAAAACTCAATGTTGTGGCTTGAATGTATTAGTTTTACCTTTGGAAAAATCTCTTTTAGTTTTTTTGCTTCAGTCCATAACCAAGGATGATCAAAAATTATAGCATCTGGAACATTATCTAAATGTTCTTCTGAGCGAAAATCTTTAAACAACATTAATATATCTGATAGTTGTGGGTGATCATTCTTTGCCCATTCTGGAGTATCTGGACTAAGGTAAGTTTGAAGTTTCTCAACGTGAAGAATTTCTGACCTTGGATAGAGTTGCTTAATTACCTTAAATATCTGCTCTGACCTAATAGCACCACCCAATTTTGCATCTGGAGGAAATGGTGATAGGTTTAATATACAAGCATCTTCTGGTAATTCTAATTCATTGCTTTTCATTAGTCTTCCATAATTTCATGCTCAATACCTAATTTGTCTAATAAGATAAAGTCTTCATTCATAACAACTTCATCATAGTGAATACCATCCGAAGTAAACTGAACACGGGATGAATGAGCACCAAAAGAAACTAATTCAGCAGTTGTTTGTTCTTCAATCATCCAAACTAAACGATAAAACATTACCCAACACTCCTTGGCGGATCGCCTTTAGCACCATCAAAATGAAAGGGTACTCCAAATGCTTCTACGATACCACGAAGCTGGTGAAGATATTCAAGCACACTTACTTGCTGACCATCACTCATTGCCATAACTTCGTTCTCATATGTTCTTGCAGCAAGATAGCTAGGAAACTCTACAAAGTCTACTGTAAAATTTCCATATGGTTTCTTTACAGACTTTAATGCTGCTAAGATTTCTGGAGTAAACCTAGTCATTTACAGCCTCTAATATTCTTTGCCAGATCTCTTTTGATTTGTGTGCATTTCTTACTTGACTGATTTCACCGTCAACAAGATAGATTCCACCCCAAACACCCCACTCTTCATTGGTTGTTCCTTGATTAAAACATTCTTTGATTACAGAACAACGAAGGCATACATTCTCATCAATAGCCTTGGCAAGATCTTCATCTTCCTCATACTTGTCAAAGAACATTTCCTTGTCCATAGCCCTGCATTGGGCTTTTAAGACCCACTCATCCTCTAGCATAACGCTTTGGAACATCCCATCCTTGTTCGGTGATTGGAAAAACATTTATAGTTCCCCATTTAAGATTTTTAAACACACCATTTGGCATAAAATATGCATCTGGATTTGGCTTGAACTCTACAATATTCCATCCATCCCAAGATAGGGAATGGTCATTGTCTACTAACTTATGGGCATAAGCATAGTTTGTAACTAACATTTGTATCCTTTAGTATTTGTAGTAAGACGATTTTATCTTACTGTTTTCTGCTTTGTCTAATAATACATCAAACAATTTTTGGTCTTCTTTAGAGTTAAATGATAGCACATGATCAAACTCATATCCATCAAAGCCTTGAACTACCTGTGCTTTTCTAACACGGTTAAATCTAGCTTTAATACCATTTTGCTTAAACATAGTCTCACTACGGTTAATAAATTCTGCTACAAAGTTATTGATTTTATGAGGACCTGCGGTATAAACATCAAGCCTACCGTCATTGTTATTCATATTTTCCTCAATAGCAACTACCATACCACGCATAAAAGTGGGGTAGTCCTCAAACTTATCTGTTCCATATACTAATATTTTCATATTATATTATCTCATATTTGTATATTGGTGTCAAGGTATATTGTATTTTTTTAAGGACCAACAGCAGCAAAAGTGTTACTTACTGCGCTATTGCCATTAGCGTTTGTTGCAAAAACTCGCCAGTAATTAATTTCACCAACATTAGCACCTACATTAGTACTAGTAAAAGTAATAGCACCAGTAGTAGAATTTGTAAAGCTAACGTTATCAGAAGAATACTGAAGTGTGAATCCCGTAATAGTTGAGCCACCATTTGCAGGTACTGTCCAAGATATAGCATAAGATGTAAATTCTGCATCGCCAGAGTTATCGTTATACCCAGATAATACTGGAGTACTTGGAACACCAGCAACAATACCTTCCATCCAAGCCGATCCATTCCAAACTTTTGATTGACCAGTAGTCCAAGCCGAACCATTCCAAACTTTTGGATATACTGCAACCTTAATAGAACCATTAAAAATATTTGCTTTTCCACCTAATTGTGTTGTAGCACTTGCAGTTGCTGGTGAAGCACTAGAACCATTTGCATTTACCGCATAAACACTATAAGAAAATGATGTTTCAGGCGATAGTCCTGTATCGCTATAAGAGGTTCCAGCTGGACTTGCAATTAATGTTGCACCACGATATAGTTGATATCCAGTAATTGCTGAACCACCATTATTTGAAGGGGCAGCCCAAGATAAATCAATTTGTACTTCACCTACTGCAGTTGCTGAAAAAGAGGTTGGTGTACCTGGAACACCAGACAATGTTGTTGCTGAAGCAGTATTAGATACAGGACCTTGCCCCGTAGTATTTGTTGCATAAACAGTATAAGAATGGGAAGTAAAAGAAGACAACCCAGTATCATTGAATGAAGTTCCAGTTGAATTATAAACTAAAGTTGCACCACGATATAACTGATATGTAACAGTTCCGTTTGTACCACCACTTGCAGACAATCCATTAGCATAAACTGGAGCAGTCCAAGATAAGTTAATTTGTGAACTGCTTACAGCAGTAGCACTAAGGGATGTTGGAGCACCTGGAACTGTAGAAACAGTATTTGAAAAACTAAGGGACGGAACATCTGAAATAGTAGAAGATATTGTTGTTGTTACAGGATATGTTCCTGGATTATAGTTTGCAGTTTTTGTTATTGTTAAAGAAGTTGTTGAAAAATTTCTAAGAGCTGCTATACTTTCAGTTTGATCGGCTGATCCATTTCCCCAGTCAACAGTTATAGTTTTAGCGTGAGTTCCGTTAATACCACCAAAAGCTACTGCTGGTTTTAATGTTGTTGGCAAAGTCACTGAACGTGAGATACTTCCAGCATCATATAGGTCGTATGTTAGTACTCCAACTAATCTTCGGAAAACTGTTCCAGTACCAGAGCTGGTCAAGTTGTTTGGGGAAACACCTGAGCTGTCTCCAGTTCTTGTAGTGTTGTCATTGTTTACAACATCCCAAGCGGTAGGTGATGCTGCAGATCTTGAATAACCAACGTAAACAGTCTGCGGTGTAGCAAAAAACTGATCAGTAAGATTAAATGTTTTTGATCCAAACGGGGCACTAGTATCACTTGCAGCAGATGTTCCAGAGGAGTTGGTTATTGAAGTGCCAGAACTATTCCAGATGTTTCCATAAAGAGTTGAAGTAGTAGTGTAGCCAGATGCTTGGATTGTTAATGATGTAGCAATAATACCTTCGTACCCACCAGTTGTACTTATGTCACCGCCAGTATTTTGAATAACAACAGATGAACCCATAGCGTATGGAGCTGTGTTAGCACCACGAAAGTTAAAAAAGCCACCACTTGCAGTACCGATAGTTAATGTTGCCACTAAAAACCGCCTCCAATATAATTAGGAGAAGTTGGATCATTAACAATGTCTTCTAAAATAACTTCAACTGGGGCATCTGGAATATCCACAGGAGTAAAAATACTTGATGCAAGCTCATGAGTTACATTCCAAATATCACCATTATCATTAAGTATTACTGGACCATCCCCATTAACTTTATCAACACAAGGACAACAATTAGTACAACATAATCCACTATATGAATGGCAAAGATATTCTGTGTGGGGATTATAACAAGTTTTGCAATAAAATATTTGTAACACTTACTTCTCCTAAAATGCAATCCAGATATCGCCAGCAACAAGGCTAGTTCCATCTGGTCTAGTTGTTGGGTTTGATCCTGTTCCTGTCATAATAACTCTTCCTGTTCCAAATGTACCATTATAAAAAGAAGCTACCGCAATATTTTTAGATGCTGCAATGCTTACTGCCGCAGAAAGAGCTAGATTATTATTAATTGTTGTAGTTCCAGTTGCTGCACCTATTGATAATGTAGTTGATGCACCACCAATATTTAATGTTGTTGCATTAGTATTAAATACTGCTGCTGTAGTTCCAGTAGTTGTAAGGGCTGTGGAAGTGCTATTATTTATAGCAATGTTTCCAGTAAATGTTGCACCTGAAAGTGCTGCATAGGAAGAAAGATCAGAAGTTAAAGCAACTGTTCCAGTTGCATTTGGAATTGTAATAGTTCTATCTGCGGTGGGATCAGTTACGGTAAGTGTGGTTTCAAAATTGTCACTTGTAGCACCTTCAAAAACAATATCTCCAGTAAAGGTTGCACCAGCAATAGTGGCACCAGCAATAGTGGTGGTACTTGGAAGACTTACGCTTCCATACAACGTGGTAGATCCGTATTGAGTACCTATATTGATAGCTAGTTCACCTACTGTTTTTGAAGTAGTTGCAATATTAATAGTTTTGGCTATCTCCCCTTCACCAGATTGGGAATATGTTCCATTTCCTATATTAATAACGTAATTTGCATCGCCACCATTTCCATAAAGGTTTCTAGATGAATAATTATCTGTTACTGTATAAATACCACCAAGTCCTTCGATAGTTCCACCAGATAATATATTATTTGTAGCATTTACACTTGAATAACCAGTAGACTCACCAATAGTTAAATTATCCGTAGTTGCAAATGCAGAAAATGTTGCACCGCCGATAACACTTGTAGTAAAAGTAGGGCTTGTTCCAAATACTAAAGAACCAGTGCCAGTTTCATCTGAAATAACACCAAGTAATTGTGAGGATGTGGTTGCTGCAAACTGAGATAGATTACCTGCAGTTGTTGCTAGTCCTGCTTCAGATGCTGTTTGATTAATCCACTGAGAAGTTGCAGTATCATAGGCAAGAACTTCATTATCTGCAACGGATGTAATTGTTACATCTGTAAGTCCATCAAGTGTGCTTGATCCACCGCCACCAGAGCCAATAGAAGCCCAAGCTCCATTAGCATATACTTTTACGGTATCGCTGGTAGTATTGTAGTAAACGTCACCTTCAGAGGCAGTTCCTGGATCTGAGGCTAAATTAACTAAGTTAATTGGTACTTTAAATTGTTTATTAGCCATAATACCTATTTTACCATTTTAATCATCATAGATGATATAAGAAATCGGGCTACTTACTTGATCATCAAGGCTTTTTTGGACCCTAATCTTATATCTTGCAGCAACTTCGGCTTGTCCCTTAGATGCAAAATTAACACCTTTAAGACCGCAAGTAACCTTTACCCATTCATTAATGCCAATTCTACGCTGCACAGATGCTCTATATACCTGCTTTTGTGGAAGGTATGTGATTACTGCACGATATTGATAGTCTTCTACCAACATATCGTCTTGTTTCTTTTTCTTAAACATTTTTATTTCCTTTATTTGTTTGGTTTGACAAATCTTCCAGCCCAAATATCATTAGGATTGGACTCTGGCATTTCAGCACTTTTATTTTCACTAGCATACAATGCACGTTGCTGTGCAACAGCACTTTCCTTAGTTTTATGGCAAGCAACAAGTTCGTTGTCTGTATCTTTTACAACTGCATATCCAGAACCACATCGTGGGTCTTTCTTTACTGACCAAGGCATAGCTTAATTATACCTCAAACAGAGCTTTTTGTAAAGCTGGCTTTGGCTTTGCACCAATGATATGCTTTGTTTTTTCACCATCGGTGTATAGCATAATTACTGGAATACTTGTTAAGTTAAAGACACTTGCAAGTTCTTTGCTTTCATCTACATTAATCTTTAATAGCTTTACATTATTTTCTTTTGCAATCTCTTCTAGAACTGGTGTGACCATTTTGCAAGGACCGCACCACTCCGCCCAGAAATCTACGATTGTAGTTCCAGACTTAATCTCTTCTATAAACTCTACTAAGTTCATTCTTTCTCCTCTTATGTATTCGGTGGCAGGAAGACCTTGTGTTTTACCTGCAAGGCAAACGTGTCTCGTGGACTCGTAACTGTAACTATCAACCATCACTAAGGACGACTTCCTGCCACCTAGAGCCCCTTTTCAGACTTGAACTGAAGACCTACGCTTTACAAGAGCGTTGCTCTACCACTGAGCTAAAGAGGCTAATATTCAATTATACTTCATTTTGCAGTCTTTGCCAAGTCCTAAATCGATGACAATTTGCACAAACTATCTGACACTTTGCTATCTCTTTCTTTATTTCAGCAATCTTGGCTGTTGAATTAGCTAAGGTAGCAACATTAACTTTCTTGTCTCCAAGATGATCAAAGTCCATCTGGCTAAAGTGGTAAAACTTTTCACAATCTGTGCAAGGACTTTGTTCTTTAATTTTTCTGACATATTCCCTATTACGATGACGTTCAGCATCTTTAGGCATACCATTATTGTACCGCAGAAATTAATGGCGAGCAGTTTAATGTCTGTACTCAGGACATCTTACTAGTACCAGTTATGGTTGTTAGAATGAACTAAGGCTCCACAAGGTGTTTTATATCTCCCTTTAATGTATTTCAAACCCCACTTGATTTGTGTGTGTGGATTTGATTTCCAGTCAGGTCCTGCTGTTGCCATCTTTTTTCCTGGCATTGACTGTGGAATACCGTGTGCTCCAGAACTTTTATTATGTGCGTTTGTACGCCAACCGCTTTCACGGCTCCATAAATTAACAAGGCATTGGTATTGTTTTGTTTCCCATTTATACTTAGATAACATATAAGACTTAGCCCAAAGCTTGTTATAGTTTGGGGTAGCATATCCGTATCTTGCAGCAGATCTTGATGCTGTTTCTGTATTTCTGTAGTCCAACGAAATAGTTGGCTCTGGGGAAGGTGTTATCTTTGTTTTAAGCGGTGCATTAGCACTAGTTTGACTCTGGCTCTTTGGTAGCGTGGTGGCTTCTGCATGGATTACAGAGCCTCCAAGAAGCGCAAGGAGGGGAATCAAAACCAAGGTTTTGAATCGCATTATTCTAGTTTAGCACAAAGATAGATTGCTTGTCAACCTATTTATTTTTTATAGCCTGTTTTCTTTTTATTCATTGATCCAGGCATATTAAATCCACCTTTTTGTGGAACATTATTTTTTCTAGCTTCTAATGCTTTAAGAACTTTATCGTGATGCTTACCCAAGTTGTTTCACTTCCTTCCACATATCTTTTGTGTTTTCAATTAACAACATTGCTTCTAGCATTGTCATTTCTAATAATTCTTCTTTATCTAAACCTAAGTGTTCAGCATATCTTAAAATCTTTTGTATCACTTTAACTCCGACTTAATAAATTCAATAGCATCCTCTAACGTATTGCCATTTAGATTTAACCATTCTAGTTTATTTAAAACAACTCTAAGAGTGTTTACTCTGACAAATGCGTTTACATTTTGTAATTCTTTCATTTGATCTTTATAGTAGTACATATCGTCTGTCATTAAATTAAATCCTCTGTTAAGTTTTCAAACTGTGGTAGTGTTTCAAAGGGGTCAAACAATCCCATTTGATTATGTGGGGTAGCTAAATTATCATCCTCATAATCATCCCATACTGCTGTATACATATCTGCATATGGAGCAGATGTTTTTGCAAGCCAGCCTGATATGCTCATAGCCCGATTTGCTACCCATCTAACTATTGGTCCTTTGTCTACATCGTTCTCTAATTTAAATTCCATTACGCTTACTCCTATCCCATATATATCTTCTTACATTAACGTAGCAGTTTAATCCTACAAAGGTTAAAATTAATATCTCAGCAACTGAGTGTGAAAACTTCAAGAATTATCCTTTGGTAATGCTGTCATTGTAGCATAAAAACATTCAGCAAAGTTTGCTGCTTCTACCGCAAAATCTTCCATATGCATTTCAGTTTCACCTAAACGATTTTTAACATATGTTCTTAATCCTGTCACAAAAATTTCTGTTAGCTCATCTGTTGATTTAATAAAGTAACTTTTAGTTGGTGTTTCTTTAGCCATAATATTCATCACACTCATACATTACTACTGGTGTTAATTCACCCATCCAAGCTCCTACACAATTATAAGATATATACTCTTCTGCTTCTTGTACATCCATACCATCACGATCAATAAGCACCTGCAACATTTTTTCAAAAGAGTATGTTGCTAGTGTTGGCTGACCACATCTTCTTGAGAAGCCAATAAAGGCTTCGTCAAAACCATCCATAGTCATTATGTCTTCATCCATATAATGAAGTATGTTTTCTAGTTCTGTTTTATTCATTATTGTTCAACGCCTCAATAGTTCTGCAAGGATAAGGAACTTTACATTCCGAGCAAACCTCTTTACTGTTATGATTATTCCAATTCATTGGGTGGTGTAACCTGCGAACTCTTTTAATTGCTTTCTTATTTTTTTTCATTACCATCCTCCAAGACAGTCGTTTGAATGGGTATGTAACCAGAAGTTACCTTCCATATGTTTTCTAGTTGGTGCATATAATTGTGTTTTACAAGCACCGCAAGTATGTGACCATTCTTCTGCAAAGAAGTCAAGCTGGAATCCTCTGCTCATTAAAAGTCACCGTACTCAGGCTGAAAACACTTAAGACCAATCTCTCTCCACATTTCTACAACTTGATTGCGATCATCAAACACACAGAACACATCATAGAATGGTTCAATATGTTTACGATATATTTCTTCTTTAATAATTGAATCTGTACGGAAGTCACCCGTCTTACGCATATATAGCTTGACAAACGGAGGACAATGTAGCCTTAACCATTCATATGAATCATCAAAGCAGGAGTCATCACGAGCAGAGATAAATATAATTTTATATCCTGCTCTCCATAAAGCAGTAATGACTTCAATCGTTTCATTGTCTGGGCGGTCTTCTAAAACCTTATCATATTCAAATGGATCACGATTAGTTCTATGTGATACCGTTCCATCAATGTCAACTAAGACAAGTTTGTTCACTTAGAGTCCTTGATGTTTTGTCTAATAATATTAAGTACAATTCCAGCTAAAACATTAAACCATAGCACAGTCCAAAATCCTAGTGCAGGAATAAAGTTAAATGCTGAATGTAATGTGCCAATAAAGACCATTAGAAGCCAGTTTTCTATAAACAATATTGCAGCCCAAAAAAGTAAAGCAACAACAAAAAAACCAATTCTTGAGGTTGGAGTTGACTTTTCATATGATGGGTGCATTTGATCTTTAAGTTGTTGAAACTTCCACTCGTTGTAATCCATTTTTATCCTTATAGGGAGAGTATTATTTGCTTGTTTATAGTATAGCAAAAGCCCTCAACAATGTCAAGGGCTTTTGTAATGTTTTGAAACTAGGAAGCTAGAATTTTAGCAGGATCAATGTCTTTACCTGCACTCCATCTGATGTTATCTCTCATTTCAAAATGTAAATGTGGACCAGAGGAGTTGCCTGTATTACCAGATTCTCCAATGTGCTGACCCTTCTTTACTACGTCTCCAGCCTTGACTAGAGCCTTTGAAAGGTGTGCATAGATTACCCATCCACCTTCAACTTTTTGAACTAATTGTGTGCCATAGCTGGCTCCCCAAGTAGCATTTTCAATCTTGCCGTCTGCAACAGCAAGAATATCTGTTCCAACTGGTGCTGCATAGTCTACTCCTGTATGGTATCCTTTGCTCCACATCTTACCAAGTTTCTTGTAAGGTGTTGTAACCTTACCACCCTTAATAGGTGAACCCATTTAAATCACTCTTTTCTAATAAATTAGGGATTAATCCCAAGTTAATTATATCAGCAAAGTACCCTCGGAGAGATTCGAACTCCCGTCCTAATGGGTAGAAACCATTCGCTATATCCACTTAGCTACGAGGGCAATCCTATCTAAACAGGACTGGAGGCTGATGTTGCGTTTATATTATCTGTTTCATCAACAATCTCATACGCATATTTTTCTAATGCATCTTGATTCTTTTTATAGTGGTGTCCACAAAACATCAGTTCTCCAGAGATACCCTTAACAAGCACAAAGGCTTGGGATCCACACCTGTCGCATCTATCTGCAACCTTTAATTGACGATCTACTACTTCTTGTGTTTCAATCATATTATCAGTATACTCTCTTTTATAGTGTTTTTTGTTAGTGCTGGATGTAGGAATCGAACCTACCCTGCATCCGCCACTGATTTACAGTCAGCTGCCCCACCTTGAGACATATCCAGCAGAACGTCTGCCTCCGAGCTCCCCAACCTAGACTTGAACTAGGAACATTCAAATTAACAGTTTGACGCTCTGCCGATTGAGCTATTGAGGATAGAAGGAAAGAGACCAACAAGTTATATTATGTCAATCTCTTTCCCTTGAGCGAATGGAGAGAATCGAACTCTCGCCACCTACTTGGAAGGAAGGAGCACTACCATTATGCAACATTCGCCTGTCAGTTTGCCATGCCACTTTACATGTGGGAATATATGCAACTGACAAACATATATTGCTGTACCTCGTAGGGGGATCGAACCCCTGATCTCTTCCGTGAAAGGGAAGCGTCCTAACCCCTAGACCAACGAGGCTAACCTACTTAAGACTTTGCTGCTGCCTTTTTTGCAGGAGCTTTTTTGGGCTTTGCTTCTAGTTTAGGAGTTTCTGGAACTTCTTCTTCTGTGCTATTTGGATCTCCAAATACTGCAGTAAGAATGTCAAAAGACTCTTCAATCCATTTCTTTGCACTGTCACCCTTTAGTTCAATATCACCATTAAACAATGCTAAGGCAAGAGGACCTGCCATATCATTACGAGTAAAAATTGTACGAAGTACCGAAGGGTATTCGTTGGTGGCATCAAAGCCTTCTTCACTATCGTCAAAACGGCGATAGAACGATGTTGCTACATATGCAACCTTATCTTCAAATGTTGTTTCCATAGTTATATATTACCTTCTTTTAGCTAAAATGTCAATACTTTTTGACACTAAATTGTATCATCTTTTGGATACAAAGTCTTATATCTTAATTGCAAAATTACATTCTTTTGGTCTTGAGTTAAGGTACTTAAATCACAATTCATTGTTTTTTCAGTGACGATTACTATCCAGTCATTAATCTCTTCTTTTAC
>Ga0181364_1000061_pt1 | contig 17977 bp, 23 predicted proteins | sample Fa13NDMM110SN_FD_130108 | JGI IMG/M metagenome (GOLD analysis project Ga0181364, IMG submission 130108) | Freshwater viral communities from Lake Michigan, USA - Fa13.ND.MM110.S.N | ecosystem: Environmental > Aquatic > Freshwater > Lake | place: USA: Michigan | collected 2013-09-24
ATTCACCCAATCAATGGCCTCCACGGCATCCCCTGTGAGACTCACACTGACATCACTCATGCTTAAAGGTTGCCACATTGAGCCGTTGTACACTTCCAGGCATTGATGCACTGTGTTGAATCGTAGATCTCCCAGCCCTTGTGCCCCGCTGAAGTTGCTTACATAGTTACTGGCATTGTTGCTGTAAGTGGTTAGATATCGTCCACTACCATACACATTCTTGATCATGTCACCATCCTGCTTGTGTTAAAATCTCTTTTGCGTATTCCTGATCTGCAGGATAATCCGCAAACTTCTTCTGCCATACGTCTGAATCAATGTAAGGCCATATCATTGCCACTTGCTCTGCGTTGAGTTCTGATAGGAACTTCTGCCCTGATTCCGAATTGTAGATCACCCAAGCACTGATCCTGCCTGTTGTGACAGCATAGCATGTGGCATTGGCGCTGCCATATCTCAAACAATCATGTGAAGGAGAACCAGTCCGCTCACTCCAGTCAATGCTGTATTCAATGGCACGAGCCAAAGAATCGTTCACTGTTTCTTTCTGCACATGTGACACAAGATACTCTGTGTATAGCTTATCACTGCACCAGTTGTCAATCTTCCGGTTGCCTTTCAGCAACCATTCAAGGAATCGTTCTGGTTGGATCACACGCACACTCACACAATACCTACCCCACTTCACAAACGCACGGTAGTAAGGCGATGTCACAAAGTCATCCCACCCTTTTAGTTTTGCCGAACCTTGTGTGTATTCGTAGAACTTTAGATAGCCTTGTAGACCCAACTGCACGCCACGTTCACTAGACTCTTGCCAGCGTTTCTTCTGTTCGCAAACATGCACACTCAGCGTGGTTTCTCGGCTGAATGATCGTTCGCAATACCGGCAGGTGAAGTCGCTAGTCGTTGCCATGAGCCCGTTGCAGTTGAGCTATTTCTTTTCGGTCCGTTAGTGCGGCCATGAGATCGATCTCATCATCTTTAAGATGTGGATACAGTTCTCGTAACTGTTTCTTTAAGGCTGATGCACCGGCTTCTTTCTTTTTAGGTGCGATCCAGTTGTGCCGCATTGCACCCATGCCCGGGCTGACTGCTGTGGCCATGAGCCATTGCAGTTTGGGATGCCGATGCATGGTAAAGAAGTGCTTGTTTAGATAATGATTCACACTCTGCACATAGTATTCCTGGATCTCTCTGCTGCCATCCACAGCTGATCCCCAACGCACCATGAGGAAGGTGGAGAACTTAGGGCGTTCTTCCGGTGTGAGTTCATCATAGAAGTCACGGTTCTTTGCGTCCAATTGACGCATCTCGTTGCCGATGTTTAGTTTGTCGCTCATTTTGTATTGGTCAAGTGATAGATCATTATAGCACGTTCCAAGGCATCTTGTAAAGCAGGATTGGTGCGGGCTGCTCGATGAATATCACCCCACAACTTGGCTTCTTTTATTTGTTCTCGCAAAGGTCTGCCGTCACTGGTTCTGCAATCATACTCATGCCCCACTTCTGTTCGTGTGGCAGGATCTGCACCTGCTTCGCGAGCATACACAGTATCGCCGTCGCGTTCGTAAATCAGTGTGGCAGCAGGCTTCAACTGTCCCATCACCAGGCTCGATTGTAATCCACTATCTCGCAGTTGCGGCTGATGTCTTTGACGAAATACACACAGTCTGGTTGCTCTGCGTCATTTATGGGCACACACAACATCTGCCCATTCTTTAGCTTGGGTGCATACCATGCCACTTCTTGATATACGTCAATGATTTCCAAGCTGGGAAAACTGGGCCGGAAACTGCTGAGTGGATTGAATTGAAACACTTTAAAACCACGATCATTCACACTGGTGAGTGGCAGCATTTCTAGATCTCCTACTTCAGGTTCACCAATTAGGATCTGCCAGTCCACGGGCATTTTGATCTTGAAATCACCTATCTGTAATACCAAGGCAGGGGCATTGAAACTTTCCAAAAAGATTAAAGGAATGTAATGATAGTCTGGATTGGCCGGATCTGAATTATCTAGTATGGCAAATCTCATGTCATCTACCTCTTCAGGCAAATGGTCGAGATCATAGGGTCGGTTGTCTAATGTAAGGATACGCATGAGTTTATTGTATATTATAGTTGTGAAGAATGCAACCTATTGCCATGCCAATTTTTCCTGAGTGTATGGATAGTTAGCTTCATTGTAGAACACCTTGCGTTTGGTCAAGTGTCGTTTGCTGAATTTGCATGTTGAGGTGATATCCCAGATCTGCACATGATCTTTATCTTCTGCCTTGCGGATACCACGCCCAATGGATTGTATCACTCGTGTAAAACTCTTGCCGGGCTCGATCATTACCAAGTTAAAGATACGTGGAATATTGATACCCACTGCTGCCACACCGTATGTGGCCACGATGATCTTGTCTGTACTGATAGCCACTTCATCATATTCATCCTGTCGGGCTTTGGCCTTGGTCGCACCCGACACAAACACAGCACGGTCACCCAATCTTGAGACCAGTTCGTGCCCTGCTGCCACGCGATCCACTAGCACTAGCGTATTTCCTGTTTCATTCACTTGCAATACCAACTGTGCGATGGCATCCAATCTACCAGGTTCTTCCAATAGATATTTCAGCTCTTCTTGGTAGGTCTTGTGCTCGCGTATGTCTACCAGCTGTACAACATTCACATGGCACTGCGCCAACACACCGCGATCCTGTAGTTCACTGGCAGCCAGTCTAGATATCACGGGACCCAGGCTCACCAACAGGCTCTGGCTTTCAAATAGTTCTTTTGGAATAGTTCCTGTGAGTCCCCAACGAATTGGAACTTGCGCCATCACGCCCGTTAATAGAGTTTTTAGTGCATCTGCTTTGGCCATGTGTACTTCGTCTACTATAACGCATACAACATCTTCAAGAAATTCCTGGATGGTGCAATCACCCACGCCATTCTTGGTGTTCTTCAAAAGATTATTTAAGCTCTGCCATGTGCAAATGGTGTGATGTCTACCATATTCTTTTCTGTCACCAAAATACACACCCACATCCAATTCCATATTGATGTAGTCTTTTTCTGTTTGTGTCACAAGACTTTTGTTGGGCACGATAACGATACTGCGACCATACACACTCACAGCATCGCTCAATGCTGCTGTCATGATGGTCTTGCCTGCACCTGTGGCCACTTCCTGCAAGCATTGTGGATTGGCTAAAAAGTTGTTCACGATCTCCACTTGATAGTCACGCAACAGTATGGGTTGACCCTCTGCAGGATGTCCCCGGGGCCATTTGCGATCCTGATATGTGGTTTCTACAACTTGGGTGAAATCAAATGTGGTGGTGTATGTGCGTTGATCGTCCAGCTCGATATCGTAGTTTTGTTTTTCTAATATAGGGATGATCTCAGGTAAAAGATTCACATAAGTGCTGCCTCCCAATTGGAAGTAGGCCACTTTGCCATCCCAACGACCCAGTCGCACAGCAGGAAGATAGCGAGCGTAGGGAACATCGTATTTGAATTTCTTCACTAGATCTCTGCGAGTGTCAAGATCCAGGCCTTCGATCTTTATATTCACTTCGTCGCGTATGATTATGGTTGCTCTTTTCATCTGTTGATTATACAACTTTGTTAGACTTTTTGCGACCTGATTAAAGAGTCACATAGTTCAATGGACGATTTGATCGTAACAGTTGTAAAAATTTATCAAAGTCCACCACATGACCAATCACAACTCTTCCCAACATCTGCTCCAGAGACCACGATGGCAGGTTCCAATGTTTGCACCAGGCACTTTCGTAATAGGCCCACCACTTGAGAAAATTCTCAATGTCAACTGGGTCTATTTTGGGCCGCGATTGGATTGTTATTTCCAATCTGGGTTGCAATTTCAAATAAGGTTTGGCCAATTGGCAAATACGATCAACATCGTTGGGTTCTTGGCTCTTCCAATAACCGTAAGGTGTTTTTCCTAGCTCTGCCCAGCCCACTGTGACGTCCCCGGGCCTTGTATCAAGTCTCAGTTGATCCAATAGTGTGTGATCAATATCCAACAGCAGCGGCCCGGCCAATTCTCTATAATCTATTGTCAAAATTTTGCCGCGATCCAGTTTGATTAGGTCCCCGCATAAATGAATGTGTTCATGAAAGTCAAGCCATTGAGGCCTACCGTTGTAGTTTTTTTCATAGATCTCATGAAGGTGATTGAGATAACTCTGCTGATCGCATTGTTCTGGGTCAATCTCAATGCTCAATTGTTTTGCAAAACTATGCAGTTGCATAATCGTATCACCAATGGTGGTCTGATCAATGTAGAAAGGATAGTCCCAATCATGTATGGGCAATGGCACATGTTGCAAATGTTTGTAACATCTCACAATCAGATCGGTGGTGGGTCCCGGGTATAGTTCTATATCCACAGTACCAGTATCAAACACCATCTTCATCTTGTATTTATAAGGACGAAATCACAGTCAAAAAGACAGGTGCCATTTAGACACCTGCCATAAAAGAGTCGCCGGGCTAGAAATTCACTGCGACTCTGTTTCGGGGCTTTACGCCATGACCTTGCTATTCCTGTGAGATTGGCACTACTCGGAATCCTGTTTCCTCAGCTTCATCGGCCTCATATGTGCTATCCACAGTGTACAAAAACAAATCACCATCCCAGATTTCAAACATATCGTTTCCTTAAAAAATTGCAGTCATCACTCGACTCAGATACCAGGCACTGATGAACAAACAGATCCATCCTGATATGGGTGCGTCTTGCTCAAAACTCACTTTGGCAAACCACCCATTCAACAGCATCCAAACAATCGACACCGCCATGTCAGTCTGCTGCTTTCATGCAGGTGGTCTCTGCAAGACGGCGCCAGTTGTCCGGGCTCAGCTTACGCAGATCTGCAATCTTCAGCGCCATACGCAGGCTCATTTCACGCAAGCGAACTTGGTTGGTTTCCATGAACTCAAAAATGCTGTCTTGTGTTTCGGGCTCAAAGTCGTAGCCATCAAACAACACACCGTCTTTAGCAATCTGCTTGATACGCAAGATCTTGTCACGCATGGTGTCCAAGGTCAAGTCCAAGTAATGGCAACGACTTTGCAGTGCATCCAAGTGATCTCGCAGTTTCTGCGATTTCATCTTGTCAAACTTCAAGTTGGTGATAAAGATCACGCTGCCTTTGAAGTCAAAACTGTCTGGGATACCTTCGCGACGCAGAGTGCTGGATTCTGATAACCAGGAGATCTTGCGCTTCTTGCCAGAGTCCAGTGCGCCTTTCAGCAAGTTCAGTGCCACGTCGTCCAACAGAATTGAGTCACAGTCATCAAACACCAACACACAATTTGGGTCCGAATACTTGTACAGAGTCTGATACAGGCCAATAGGAGTTGCAGAGCCTTTCACAACTTCTGCGCGAAGCTTCTTGCCTGCGATCTTGTCAAACAGCGTGGCTTTTTCGATTTCTTGCTCCACGCCGTAGCTCTTGCCCACGCCAGGAGGGCCCGATACGATCATTGCACGGATGTCGCCACCAATGCATGCCTTTGACATTTCAGTAAGGATTTCAAAACGCTCGCGGATACGAGTCATTGCTTGCTCTTCAGTCTCTGCGATCTTAGCAGTTGCGGTTGGAGCAGGTGTGTTCTGTTCCACGCTGTCGCCGGAGATCATCTCGTAGTCAGAGATAGCATCAACGCGGATGCGAACAGTAGCAGGGCAGTTGGGGAATGTGCCGTTGTTTTGCACAGTCACATAGCCGCCCTTGGCGCCAGTTTGGAAGCCGCTTACTAGAGAGAAGCTTTGGTTTTTTACAGTTTTGCCGCGATATTCACCGCGCAGGATACGAATAGCACTCATGGTTTCTAGCCCCGTTGTGTTGTTAAGCCACTATTGTAGCAGCGATTACGATACCAGTCAACCGTTTTGCTTGCATCTTTTTCCAACTCTACTTGCGAAAAATTGCGACATTTTTCAGCAGTTTTTGTTGTGTGCTTTTGTTTTGACATGAGTGTATTATAGTGCAGATTGTGATATGGGTCAACCTCAAAAAAAAACCCTACAACATGCAGGGTTTTGATGATGTATAAATCATTTAAGTTGGTGCCACCAACACCACTTTGGCAGGGTCCACAAAAAAGTCAAAGACCACAGTTTCGCCATTGTTTATGGGATACGTCCAGTCGCCCAACAGACCGCCCACATTCACACGCCAGGTCCAGGGTTCACCATTTTTGGTGAGATTTAAAATTCCATCACTTTCCACAGTGTTGAAGTTTGGGTCTGAATAGTATGAATCAGGCGGCACTGTCACTACCCAGTTATATGTGTCAGAGTCGTCAGGGTCGATGGGAGCAGCAGGATCGGTTCTTTGTCTCTCTCGAGTGAATCCAGTGTAATTCATCCGAAACTGTGTAAAAAACAAAGTGCCGCCGGTCACAGTTACTGTGACCGGTATTTGCCCAGTGATATCTGTTGTGGTTTCAAACAGGACCAATTCGTCTTGCGCCGGAACAGGTAATTGTCCTGCCATAGGAATTACGTCAGTCACAGTGGTAGTGACCGGACCATTTGAGATCTCCGCCCCGTTGTATGTTGCTTGCACATGTACATCGCCACTGGTGGAATATGCACTGCCTATCATTTTGACTATTCTTTGAACCATGATTTGTCCTCCATGCTGTATTTATGTCAGACCCAGTGAGATTTTATTACAGCATCTGACACTTCGTGTGGCTTTGGATCGCCATGAAACACCAGCACACTATTTTCCGGACTTAGTATGGTGCCACGATTGGGTCTTTTATAGGTTCTATTTTTAAAATTCATGCCACCATCCAGTGCTGTCCACCGCCAACTCACTATGCGTCGTTCGTCCAGGAATCGCCTTTTTTGTGCAGGAATCACTGTGTTTAGATAATCCTGATCACCGCCGTGCTGATGCCGCAGTCCCACACGCTCTATGCCCTGTTGCTCAAATTGAGTCCAGATTGAATTCCAATTCTGAGTGTTCCAATACATCACTGATGAATTTATGGTGTGCAGGTCCGGCCGCCACAGTGAACGAAAATCTCGCAAGGTCCAAAAAAACACAGGACTGAGATTCACGATCCAATCTATATTGTCTACGATTACCGTGTCAAGATCAAAATACAACAATTGCCCGCAGAAATGATCACTATTGAATAGCTGCATTTTGTACCACCAGCTGCGTTTACGGCCTGAAACTCCGGGCCATTCGGTTAGGTCATGTCGTATCATGTGCGTGGGCACAGGGCGAGAAGCTTCGGTGTACACATGTAATCTAGCGCCGCGGGTGAGATGGCGATTCAGCATGCTACACAGTCGATCCACATAAGTGAAATCGTACCCGTTTCCATGTATAACACAGGCACAATCCACTGGATCCTGCGCTGTAAAAACTGTGAGTGGTGTAACTGCTGCTGGTTCCTGTTTCCGGGCACGATGTGCAGATCGTGCCGCACGATGCAGATCTTTTTCAACGCGAGTGGCCATGTTAATCCCCTGGTGGATTATGCCAATAACTGGGATATCTTTTGAGAATGGCCTGTACCGATTCAGGATATTGAGTATCTACCACGTGTGTAGTGGCTTTGTGATTTATGGCTGCAATGGTATCTTTTCTTTTGAATGCCTGCAACATCTCTTCAGGATCTCGGTGCTGGGTTTCTATACAACTCACTACCTTGTTGCGTATCAGCTCGTCTGACCCCATCCAGGTCCAGTGCCAGCCCACTGGCCGGTTGATTCCCACACAATGATCTCTATTTTTGCGCTTGATGCTGGCACCTTTGTATAACTCGTGAGGTGTGTCAAACATACTACGGCGTGCTACCACACTACCTTTCCACCCACGCTCGGCCCGTTGATCAAACTTGTACATGTACATTTCAAACCCGCAGCTGACAGGTCGGTCATGTTGATCCATTGTGGCCACGATTGTTGCCCAGCATTCAGGATTGATGATCTCATCCAGATCACCGTGGATGATGATATCATCGCTGTTGTATTGTGCTAATGCAGGTGCTATGGCTTGCCGCATCATGGTCTCGCATATGAGATTGGTCTGCTCTGCTGTTAGTTCCAATGTGACAACATGTATTTTATCGCCGTAACGCGATTGATACTTGGCAAGATTGTCTCGGAGATAGTAAGGTTTAGGAATGCCGCTAAAAGTCCTGCTGGCTTCTAGGATCACCCAGCGATCTACATAGTGGTCAGTTACAGCTAGATGTATGTCTAGCATGTCAAATTCGTTGTTGAAGAGAAGTGTGTCAATAACCATGATTAGAATCTATAAATGATTTGATATGCATCGTATAAAGGCGCATGACCTTTGGCTTGCAAGTAGTCTGCAATGTAATGGCCTTTTCCTGTGCGTTGATTGCTGTTTAAAAATCTGCTGTTATCATCAATCACTACCAGGGCACCTGGTTTAAGATGCGGTTCAATTACCTGAAATTCCCGTAAATGATGCATAGCACTGAGGTGATCGTTATCCCATTTTACATCATAACTGTCAAGATAAAAAAGATCCACACGGTTCAGATCCAATTGTGTGGCCAAATACAGCACACTGTCCTGGCAGGTTGATTCAAAGCAGTCAGATACGATAGCACCACGGGCAGCAGTCACCGCTGTGGGGTCTATATCCACACTACGCACACTTCCACTGTGATGTTCTACAAATTCTGTAAACAATCTAGCACTTTGTCCATCTTTCCAATTGCCCGGATTTCTCAGTGTGCCAGTTTCAACAATGTGATATTCAGATTGATCACGGCTTTCAAGATGTGCAAACACAAGATTGAATCCATCAGCCCGCTGATAAAGGCCTTCCGTCAGGCCTCTTTTGGCGCCACTCACCCTGGGATTTAATAAGTCGTAGTATGTGTCTCGATAATGTTTAAGCCAAGTCATATTTTATTTAAATCAAACTGCTGTCATCAAATGGTTTTGTGACCAGCCAACAGCGTCCTGATCTATGCACCCGGATGTCTCTTGGTCCAAAAAAGTCCCACACTGCCTGTTGCACTTCAGGATATCCTTTGGTATAGTCGTCGCCAGCGAATAGGGATCCGGAACGCATTTTTGGCCACCAAGCAGTCAAATCATTTGAAACAGCTTCATAACTGTGTCCAGCATCCACATAGCAAAAATCCACTGACTCGTCTGAGAAATGGTCAGCAGCGTCCCAACTCGTCATGCTCAACATTGTTATGTGTTCTATCACCGGAGTTAGATTCTGTTTAAAAATATTTTCAAGATCCTGCACAGTAGCCGGATCATACGCGATCGCTGCTTCGCCTTTCCAGGTATCCACACAATAGAATTTGCCTAATTTATTTCGGTTGATCAGTTCAACCACACAATATGCAGCACTACGCCCGGTCCAGGATCCCAATTCTACCCAAGTGCCGTCGGCAGGAAATTGATCTAATACCAGATCCAGCATCAGAGTATTTTTGTTACTCATAAAGCCCGAGATGTCTTGGTAGAAATGTTTCATCATTGATAGCTTCCTACACAAAATTAATAGTATCAGCGTACCACAACTGAGAATCATTTTTGACCAGTTCTGCCCACTCAATCATGTGATCTATACTGAGTATTTCTTCTTTTCTTAATGCATAGGAATTGCTGAACAATTGGAAAAAATCATCAAGGCAGTGCATATCAAAATTATTTTCCGCCAACAACCCAGGACAAAACTCCAAGACTACCAAACAGCCACTGGGCAAATTTTTCATGGTGTTCGCAGCACCATGTAATACATGTGGTTCCCAACCTTGAACATCCATTTTTATAGCACGTATTTCACCTGCACGATCACCAATCACAGCATCTAGCGTTGTTTGATTCACCACAACATCTCCGTTAGATACTACTCTGGTATCTCCAAAATTATCCGGATTATATTTAATAGTTGTAGTAGATTCAGAGTCGCCCAGAGCTAATTCAAAAAGATGTGCATGTGGACAGTTTTGTTCCAGTACTTGGAAGTTTCTGGGATCGGGCTCAAATGCGAAAACTTCAGCCTGTTGGAGTTGGGCTATTTTGCTGTACCAGCCGATGTTAGCACCTATATCAACCACCACGTCGCCTGGCCGTATATGATCTATCCATATTTTTGTTATGTTACTTTCCCAGCCATTGTGTTTTAGTATTTTTCTGCTGACCATTCGGTCTATACCTGGATCATGTATACAGAAATCAAAATTCAAACCGTGGCAGTTGAGATTAAGTTTGTGCATATGAAGTATTGTCAAATAGAACAACGGGATCAAATTCCATCACATGGTGAAATGCTGTTACAGAAAGTCCTGCGTGTTTGGGATACATTCTCCAAGCATGTGTGGGCAGCTTCTGCAACACACCGACATCTCGGATCCGGTCCGGGTGATAAAAGAAGCTGTTGACTCCGTAAGTGTCCACAGTGAAGAATTGATATCCAAATTGTTCAGTCAACAGTTGATATGCACCCAGGCTGCACCCACAATAGGTCTTTTTATATTTAGGAAGGCCTGGCCGCGCACTCACGATCTGATCTCTGTAGTAACTGAGATATTCCAAGCACATCACCGCTGGGCGGAAATCCTGATTGTACAAGAGATCTTTAAGCACCCAGAAATCAAAACTGTCAATGTCCAGACTGAAAAAGTCCGGGGTGCGTGTGGGCCAGGATTCTGTCAGAGATCCCAGCTGATCGATTGCTATAGTACAATTTCTGTGTTCATAGTCAGGATGTGACCAAGCAACTGGTCTAAGATCATGGCCCACGCCGTGATATCCAAGATTTTCAATCAGATTGCGGATCATGTTCTGTTCACCTGTTCCGGAACCTATTTCTATTGCCCAATGATCGGGATCTCGAATATGTGAACAAAGTAAATCAATTATACCATCTTCTCGGTGTTGCGAGCTGAACTGATATTCGTAAGGTAAAAAGTGTTCATTCAAGGTGGTCATAATGTATTTACCGTTATGTATGCCGATAAATATTTCTATGAAAATTGTAATTGTAACAGGGGGATTTGATCCCGTGCATTCCGGGCATATCAAATATTTCAAAGCTGCACGCGAGTTAGGAGATCGACTCATAGTTGGACTCAACAGCGACGCTTGGCTAACCCGTAAAAAAGGTCGACCGTTCATGCCCGTATGGGAGCGTGATCAAATCATCAGAGAATTAAACATGGTTGATATGACTGTGATGATGGCAGACGATGCGGACAATAGTTGCACAACATTTATTCGAGAAACGCTTGAGTTATTTCCAGATGATGAAATTATTTTTGCCAATGGCGGCGACAGAACCAAAGACAATATTCCTGAGATGCAAATACAAGACCCTAGATTGAGTTTTGTATTTGGTGTGGGTGGTGAAAACAAAGCCAACAGCTCAAGCTGGATACTTGAAGAATGGAAGAAGCCCCGGACTGATCGACCCTGGGGATATTATCGTGTGCTGCATGAAGTGGGATCACATGTGAAACTCAAAGAACTCACGGTGATGCCTGGACAACGTCTCAGCATGCAACGCCACGAACAGCGAGCTGAATTTTGGTTTGTAGCTGAAGGGCAGGCCACTGTGTATACTGTGGATCCCAACAGCACAGAATATGAGATAATGGAAAAGCCTCGACAGCACGAACATTGCTGGATTGAACTAGGGGCGTGGCATCAGTTGTGCAATGACACAGATCAACCATTAAAGTTGATCGAAATCCAATACGGTGCAGACTGTGTTGAACAAGATATCGAGCGAAAATGAAATCAATTCCTGTGTTTGTGGGATACGATCCTAGAGAGGCCATAGCCTATCATACCTGTGTGAATTCAATCATACGCAACAGCAGCAGGCCAGTGGCCATTGTGCCGGTGGCATTGAACTTGTTTCGAGAGTATAGTGAAACACACACAGATGGATCCAATCATTTCATCTACACACGCTTCCTAGTGCCATATCTCATGGACTATCAAGGCTGGGCCATATTCATTGACGGTGACATGATTGTGCGCGGCGACATTGCCGAATTATGGGAATTAAAAGACTATACCCAAGATGTGATGGTTGTGAAACATGATTACAAGACACGCATGACTGAAAAATATCTAGGCAGTCCAAACGAAGATTATCCCAGAAAGAACTGGTCAAGTGTGATCTTGTGGAACTGCAATGCCATACGCAATCGAGCACTCACACCCGAGTTTGTGCAGAATTCAACAGGTGCATTCTTACATAGATTTTCCTGGATCGATGATGATCGCCTGGGCGAGTTACCTGCTGAATGGAACTGGTTGGATGTGGAGTACGAATACAATCCGTTTGCCAAACTTGTCCATTACACACTAGGTACTCCTTGCTTTCACGAGTTTGCCGACCAAGGCGACTTCTGTGATGATTGGCACAAGGAGCGTATGCTCACTGAATACTGTCAGCAACGGGTAATCGTATGATCGTCAACAGTACAAACTTTGGAATAGATTGTTTGCATTCAGCTGAGATCATCAACTGCAAGAACAAGAGCAAGCGGCCGCAGAGATATAGTCATTTGACCCATGCACTGCAAAAAGTCAAACTAGCCGGGCATGTGATGGAATTTGGAGTATATCAAGGCATCACATTGAAAATTATCTCGGACCATTTTAGAAATCACACTGTGTGGGGGTTTGATAGTTTTGAAGGATTACCCGAGACTTGGTTTAAGAAATCAGATGTCAGCGCCAGGCGCTCGCAGCATCCACCTGGAAAATTTGCTCTAGACAAAGAAGAACTACAAGTTGTTGTGAATCAGTTTACCAAAAGAAAAGTAAAACTCGTACCTGGATGGTTCAATCAGACCGTAGTTCCCTGGATGGATCATAATCCAGGAGTGATATCATTTTTACACATAGATTGTGATCTGTACAGCAGCACAATAGACATATTAACATTATTGAATGATCGCATTGTGCCAGGAACTGTGATAGTGTTTGATGAGATGTATCCCTGGCATGATGTTGAATCGTACGATCTATGGGCACAAGGCGAATTTCGCGCATTGGGTGAATGGATTCAGAGCCATCACCGAAGTTTTCGCACCTTGTATCGAAATCAACATCAACAATGCAGTATTGAGGTGATAGTATGACCGGATGGATCTTTCTCAGCAAAGGTGGCGAAGATGAATATGTGAACATGCTGGCTGCCAGTGCTGGCATGCAGCCTATGGATTCAGACTACTTTGATTACCGATACGACATAGCACAGGATCGTAATCGATTGGTACTGCGCGGTATTCTCAAACACAAGATCATGAAACAATGTTTAGCGGATGGTAACAACTTCTATTATATGGATTCAGGTTATGTGGGCAACAATGTGGGTGTAAGCAATAGCCAAGGCATCAAACACTATCACAGGATAGTTTTAAATGATCTGCAACATAGAACCATACGCCCCAGACCCAGTGATCGATGGGATCGGCTGGGTGTGACTCCGCATCCAAAACGATCGGGGCACAAGATCATCGTGGCAGCGCCGGATGAAAAACCTTGTAGATATTATGGTATCGATCAACAACAATGGATCCAGGAAACTGTGGCCGAGATCAAACGGCACACAGATCGTCCTGTGATAGTGCGTGAACGAGCACCAAAAAGACAAGATCGAGTATTAAAAGAACCTTTAAGCCAGGTATTGTCACAAGATGTGCATGCCCTGGTCACATTCAACAGCATAGCAGCAGTGGAAAGCATACTGGCGGGCGTGCCAGCATTCGTGTTAGCACCCAGTCATGTGGCAGAACCTGTGGCCAATAGAGATCTTTCCTTGATAGAAAAATTATTCTATCCTGATCCGGACCTGTTGATGGCATGGTGCCACAGCATGGCCTATGGGCAATATCATGTGCGGGAATTACAAAACGGAACGGCATTTAAAATGATGCAAGAAATATGAGAGTCATAAGTTATACCGCTACACTTCCCCAAAAAGAGAAGTACAATGAAGAGAGTCAGAGAAATGCCACCGACAAGCTCAACACATTACGATTTTTTGCACAAGGTGTAAATGCCGTAGGTGATGAGGGCATGATCGAAGTTGATCAATGTTATCAACCCAGCGATGTAGCAGTTATTCTGGGCTGGGTACATGAGCATGGTAAAACTGCTGCACATCTACAGTTCAGACAAGAGATACTAGACGGGCAAAGAGTCGCAGGTGGGCGTACTGTGATCGCAGACAGCAACTTGTTTCTGTACAAAAATCGAGAGAATCCTGGTTATTGGTTGCGTTACAGTTATGATGGTATCTTTGCCAACACCGGCGAATATTGCGATCATGACCCTGATCCGGAAAGATGGAATCGAGTGCAAAACTCGTGTGGGGTGCAGTTGCAACCCTGGCGACAGACCGGCAACCATGTGTTGTTATGCCTACAGCGTGATGGTGGCTGGAGCATGGCCGGGTGGGATGTATTAGATTGGGCATTAAAGAACATAATCGAGATCCGCAAGTATAGTGATCGACCCATACGCATACGACCGCATCCGGGTGATAAAAAGGCTAAAAAATACTGTGATAGACTGTTGAAACTGTGTCAAGGTCGCCGGATCAACCATGTTGGAATTAGCAATCAAGAGCACAGTCTTGTGGATGATTTCACCGACTGCTGGGCAGTTGTGAACCATAACTCTAGTCCGGGTGTGGCAGCAGCGTTACAAGGGATCCCTGTAATACTCACTGATCCAGAACGCAGTCAAGCCGGTGACGTGGCCACCACGGGCATTAACCGCATAGAAAATCCACTCATGCCCGACCGTGAAGCATGGGCGCAACGAATTAGTCAGTTCCACTGGAGCCACGAAGAACTTCGCTCAGGCGCATGCTGGGTACACATGAAGAAATGGGCAATAAAATGATCGAAGTAATCACCAGTTTTAATAAACTGTATTACGACCTTATTGGTAAAGACTGTGTGAGCAGTTTCCTAGAACATTGGCCCCAGGATCTCTCTCTTGCTTGTTATGTTGAAGGATTCCGCATGCCCAAGTATGACCGTGTGCAGCAGATAGATTTTTCACAGTTAGAGTCTGACTATTTCCAATATCAACTGGATACTGGATTAAATCAAAGCATGAAAAAGTTTGCCAAGAAAGCATACAGTTTCATGCATGCCATGAATCACAGTTCGGCTGAATGGATCCTGTGGTTGGATGCCGATGTTATCACTACACGATCGTTGCCCATCGAATTGCTGCAAAGAGTGCTACGCCCAGATCACCTGGCCATGTACATGGGTGTGACATATTACACGGACAAAGGCGGTCTTCCAGGAACTTGGTTGGTGCCCGAAACTGGAATATTTGCTGTGAATACCCAGCATGAAGATTTTGTCACGTTCAGAGAAGAATATTGCCGTCGGTATCGAGATCGAGATCATGCAGATCTACGTAGATTTTATGATAATGATGTGTTTGGTGCTGCCTTGTTGACCGTGCCCGATGCTGCTGTATTGGATCTATGTGCAGGATTTAAAAAAAGCTACAAGACTCCGTTGCGACATACTGTGCTGGGCGATCACCTAATACACTACAAGGCCAAGCATTCAAAGGCCGAATATGTACAAGGTGATGTTGATGGAATCTGCGTGGCCGATAACGACTAGACGGTGCGCCAATATCGTTCGTTTCTGGGGCGTATGAGATCTTTGTCATTGCTACGCCCGGTGTTCTTTCTATTGCCTTTGAGATGATCTAGATATGCACCCCACACTGTGTTGATCAGCGGATGCCCTTCCCCTTTGATTAAACCAGAACTCCAATTTAATACTCGCCATTCGGGATGCAGTGCCTGTACTTCTTTTCTAGTTTCATCAAACACCCAGCAATCGTTCCATTCTGCCATGTTCATGAGGCGTCCTGAATCATAGGCCAATTGAAACTCCTTCAGCCATAGTCTAGTGATAGTATCATTTAAATTCATGCCATACAACCCACACTCGCTGAACTTCTTCTCTCTACCCAGATAAGCCAACCCCACATTCGAGGGCATGTGCAGCAATAAAAATGCTTCGTTAAGAGGTGTATGGCACACCATGTCAGCATCCATCCAAAACAGCACATCAACGCCACAGTTGGCTGCTGCATGGAACACACTGTAGGCTTTGTGGCAGAAGCGTATGGCATCCCAACGAAATCCTATGCCGGGTGCTTTGCCTTTAGCATCCGCAGGGCCTGTGGCCACTTCACCGCGAGCTCGAGGATCTGATCCCCATCGCTGTTTGAAAGCAACTATGTCTGGGCTGACTTCATGCAAATTTCTCACATGCAGATTCTCGGCTGTTTGTGTGATTTCGCAATCTTCTGTGTACACATAGAGATCCACTTCTCCGGGCCAAGTCTTTAAGAATGTGTCGATCATTCGGCTGGCATACTTGTCGTAACCCGATTGATTAAATGTTGTGACTACTGCATATTTTGTCATAGGCTTCCAGGTTTGAATAACTATTTAATACATATCATGAACATCAGTATTTTTAATAGATTTGGCGCATTAAATTCTGTGCCTGTATTTGAAGCATTCCGCGAAGGATGTAAACGAAATCGTATACGAGTGACCGAGCACAACTCCGCAGCAGATGTAGCTGTGATTTGGAGTCAATTATGGACAGGTCGCATGGCTCCCAATCGTGCTGTATGGCAGGAATTTACGTCAAGTGGGCGCCCTGTGATAGTGATGGAAGTGGGGCAACTCATGCGCGGTGTTGCCTGGAAGATGGGCATCAACGGTGTAAATGCTCGTGCTCAATGGGGTGAAGGAACGGAATCAGAGCGGGCCAATAAACTCGCAATGCGTCTGCAACCGTGGCACCAGGGAGATCATGTCTTGATAGCCATGCAACGAACAGACAGTGAGCAATGGGCAGGATTGCCCTCTGCTGAACAATGGCTTGAACACACTGTGAATCGCATACGCGAAAATACCGATAGACCAATTGTGGTGCGTCCACATCCCAGACAGCGTCTGAACCCCATACCCGGTGTACAGATACAACAGCCACAGGCTCTGCGTGGAACCTATGATGAGTTTGATTTCCGTGGCAGTCTAGGCCGTGCCTGGGCCGTGGTAAATGAAAACTCTGGTCCGGGCAGTCAAGCCATCATTGATGGTGTACCAGCATTTGTGGGTGCGGATAGCATGGCATTGCCAGTGGCCAACACAGACTTTGCTTTTATAGAAAAACCACGCATGCCCGAAAGATCTGCGTGGTTAGAACAACTGTGTCACACAGAGTGGACACTGGGTGAGATTGCAGCTGGATTACCCTTGAGTAGATTGTTGAAGTCTCTTTAGATCAGCATCCACCATGTCCTGGATCATGGTAGCAAAGTCAGTTCGCGGTTGCCATCCTAGTATGGTTCGGGCAGAAGTGCTGTCGCCATGCAAACTATACAGTTCGGCGGGTCGTTTGAATCGTGGATCAGACTTGACCAACGGCGACCAATCCGCAATGCCTGTGTGTCGAAATGCTATGTCGCACAGTTCACCAATGCTGTGCTGCTGACCGGTTGCGATCACATGGTCCCGAGCAGTAGGCTGTTGTAGCATCAACCACATGGCTTCCACAAAGTCTCCGGCAAATCCCCAATCTCGCTTGGCATCTAAATTGCCCAAGGTGATAGAGTCAGCTAACCCTAGCTTGATACGGGCAACACCATCTGTTACTTTGCGTGTGACAAACTCCCGGCCACGCAATGGGCTTTCGTGATTGAACAAGATTCCCGAACAGGCATACAAGCTGTAGCTTTCACGGAAGTTAATGGTCATCCAATGACTGTACAACTTGCTCACACCATAAGGGCTTCTTGGACGGAATGGTGTGTGCTCGCACTGGGCGCCTGGTTCTGTGGCATTGCCAAACATCTCCGATGTGCTGGCTTGATAGAAGCGTGTGTTAGGACTATGAGTGCGTATGGC
>Ga0181364_1000063_pt1 | contig 17820 bp, 10 predicted proteins | sample Fa13NDMM110SN_FD_130108 | JGI IMG/M metagenome (GOLD analysis project Ga0181364, IMG submission 130108) | Freshwater viral communities from Lake Michigan, USA - Fa13.ND.MM110.S.N | ecosystem: Environmental > Aquatic > Freshwater > Lake | place: USA: Michigan | collected 2013-09-24
AACAACAACCACAACTATTGCTCCAACTACAACAACAACCACAACTATTGCTCCAACTACAACAACAACCACAACTATTGCTCCAACTACAACAACAACCACAACTATTGCTCCAACTACAACGACAACCACAACTATTGCTCCAACTACAACGACAACAACAAGCACAACTACAACAACTACAACTCTTCCACCAATTACTTTAAGTGTAACTTCAGGGTGTACTGGTGGAGAGGGAACGGGAACTGTATTAGCTAATGGATTTGATGGAGGAACGGGCAGCTTTGAATATATTGCTATTAGTTCTGTTTCAAGCGGAGATGCTCTTAGTAAATTAGATAATTCTGGAACTAGAACATTTATAGGTGGGGCTACAGAATATACATTTACTTCTTTAGGAAACGCAACTTATTATGTAGCTATAATGGATTATAGTGGTAATAAAGGAGTAAGTTCTGGAGCGGTTGTAAATTGTATTACTACAACCACAACAACCACCACAACTACTACCACAACTACTACTACAACGACTACAACGACTACAACGACTACTACAACTGCTGCACCTACAACAACAACTGCCGCTCCTACTACCACAACCACAACTTTAGGTTTTGCGCTTGTTGATATTACTAATAGCACTGCTGGTACATCAATAACAAATATAACTGTTAATGGAGTACAGGTAGATGGCGCAGTATTCCCAATAGTTGCTGGAGATGGAGCATCTGCTTCAACAACACAGACCGGTGCATCTCAAACAATTGTTGTATCTTATACAAGCATAAGCAACGATTCGGTTGAGGTTGTAGATACTGCTTCTAATCTTACTTGCGTAAGTGCAACTTCAACAAGTAGAACATTTAGCGGACAAGTTGTAGGCTCCGGCGGTACATTAAGTGTTAGAATCTTTGACGGAAGCTGTTAGTAAAAAATAAAATTTAAAAAAAATGGCAATTTTAACATATCATCAAGATCCATATACTATTTCGTTTGACGAAAATGCTAATGCATTTGAGGCTTTTTATTCGTATTTCCCTGAATTTATGGGCGTTGTTAATGTTACCATGTTTACCTTTAAAAATGGTCAAATTTGGGAGCATGGGACAGCTCCTTTCTGTAATTTCTATGGGGTTCAGTATAATGCATCAATAACCAACGTGTTTAACTCAAATTCATTAGATAAAAAGACATGGATTTCAGTAATGGAAACAGGCAATACTACATGGGCTTGCCCAGTGATTTACACCCAAATGGACACAGGTGGAAGTACAAGTGTAAAGCAGACAAGTCAGCTTTTAGCGTCTGATTTTGTGTCTTTGGAGTCTGAATATCAAGCATCGTTTTTAAGGGATTCTAGCAGTCCGGGAGGGCTAATAGAGGGTGATAGTTTAAAGGGTAATTATATGGTTATAAAATTTGAGAAAGCAAGTGCAAATTCTTTCGTATATTTGAACAGCGCAACGACTAAATATATTAATTCACCATTGAATAATAGATAATGATTATTAGGGAAAATGATGATAGATTAGATGAGTTAGAAGTGGCTATGTTAGAAAATTTTGAACCAGTTCATTGTCTTACTACTCATAAATTTACCGATGGTATGTATATTAGGGAAATATTTATGCCTGCTGGGTCTTTAATAACAAGTAAGATTCACAAAACAGAGCATCCGTATATTGTTTCTTATGGTAAAGCAGCTGTATCTATTGATTCTGATGAATGGCATGAAATAACAGCTCCTTATACTGGCATCACAAAGCCGGGAACAAGAAGAGTTTTATATATATTGGAAGATTGTATTTGGACTACATTTCACAGAGTAGATGATATGAAATCAGAATACAATGATTTAAATGATGACGAAAAAGAAAATATTGTAAAAAAAATTGAAGAAAAAATATTAGAACCACATGTTAATTATTTAACTGGTACTGATATTAAAACTGAATATTTAAAAGCATTAGAAAAAAATAAAAAAATTGAGTTATGAGTTTTATAGCAATAGGAGTTGGAACAGCAGTAGTTGGGGTTGGCTTAGGTGCTACCCAAATGATTACTTCAAACAAACAACAAAGAAGAGCGCAAGAAGCTCTTGAAAGACAAGCGCAAAACAGTCCTTTATATAAACCAGATAAGTCTATTGATGCATATTATCAAGAGGCAATGAATAGATATAGAGAAAATCCATATCAATCTCAACAATATCAAATTGGAGCGCAAAATATCCGAAGAGCATCTGCTCAAGGTATTAGTGCATTACAAGATAGAAGGTCAGCTATTGGTGGTATAGGTCGTTTGCAGGCTAGCCAAATGGGAGCTATGCAAAATTTAGGCGCACAAGCAGAAGCATCAAAGCAACAAAGATTAGGACAATTTGGTCAAGCTACTCAACTTAAATCAGCTGATTATCAAAGACAATTTGATATAAACCAAATGACACCGTATAATCGTCAATTGCAATTAGAACAATTAAAAGCCCAAGCTGCTGGCGAAAGATATAATGCTGGAATGCAAATGGTTGGTCAAGGATTAAGTAGCGCAGGTACTATAGCAGCGGCTGGTTACAAACCAAAAATAAAATCATAAAAAAATGGCATCTACAGGATTATTATCGGGTGTTAACCCATATAGAGGGGGTAATGTTGCAGTAGATTTTACATCTAAGCCACTTCAAATATTTTTGCAAATGAAGCAAAAGCAACAAGCTAATGCTGAAGCTATTGATAAATATTATAAAGACTATGAAAAAAATTTAAATTCAGCAGGATTAACACCTGAAGAACAAAAAATATTTACTAATAAATTAAATGAAGTTAAAGGATTTGCAATTAAAAATAAAGAAAAACTTACAAATCCTTCAAAATATGGCTACGATACTCAAGCTACAGTAGATGCTGGTTTTAGAGATTTGTCAAATTTTCTTGGTGGTGCAAAACAAGCAGCAGGTGAAAGAAAAGCTTTTAAGACTATTCATGATAAAGCCATAGCTGAAGGAAAGCATGTATCTCCTAATTATATAGAAATATGGGATAATGCAATGAAGCCTTTTGGTGCTGGTTATGTAGCTCCAGCATTAGATCAAATAAGAATATACGATCCTTTTAATGATAAAAAATACGAATCTAATATTACTACTAATTTAACTCCAATGATTATGGAAAAAGAAGAAGTAATATTTGATCCAATAACAAAACAAGAAACAGGGTTTAGTAAAAAAATAAAAAAATCTATTTTAGCTGATGATCAAGTTCAAAAACTTGGTGAAAATTCTTTAACTGATTTTGAAACTAATGAAGGTACAAGAGAATGGTTTACTGAACTATATAAAGATCCTGAAAATGTAAAGAAGTTAAATCAAAGATTTGGCGAAGTATATAAAACAGTTGATCCTACGACAGGAAAAGAAATTATACCTACTATCCAAAATGTAAAAGATTTTGCTAGAGCAATTGGTATTTCAAGAGTACCAAAAGAAAGAATAGTATCAGAATCTGCGGCAGAATTAAATAATGAAGGTAAATTCCAAGAGTGGCTAAGAAGAAATAAAATTACAGCTGCAAATGCTGCTACTAATAATAATGCATTAATTAAAGCATTAGCATTACAAGGAAGTCAACAGATATTTAATAAGGCAATGGGAGGCTATAGAACAAATGAAGTTTTTTCTGATAACAAAGGAGTTACAAAATTGAATTTACCTAGAACAATTGTTGATCCTTATATTGATAAAGAAGCTGCATTAGGAGTGCAGAAAAAATTAAAAGATAAAGGATTTAAATATGAGAAATCTAGTTTGACTCCAGTATTTGGTGAGGATGCTAATGGAAAAATATTATATGCTTATCCAAAACTTGATGATAAAGGCAATATTTTAACTGGTCAATATGATTGGAAAAATGCAGTTGATGTTACATATGACATTCAAAATACAATTGCTGATAAAACAGCTGGAAGTGCAAGAACATCAGAAATTATAGGGGGGTCAAAGAAACCAAAAAATAAAATGTAAGACTAATGGCAGAAGAAATAATAAATGAAGAGATTGTACCTGTAGAAACAGTTACTTATGGTGACCCACAACCAAAGCCAAAAAATTATGTAAAAAAAATACATGAAAACTTGATTGAGGCATTTGGGGTAAACGAAGTTCCTGATGAGATTACTTTTACTAAAAAGATAAAAGATCCTGCATATGCTAAATTAATTCATGAAAACTTAATTGATGCATATGGCGCAAGTGAAGTGCCTGATTTTAAAACATTTAGTGTTAATTTTTTTACAGACCCTGAAAAAAAAAATCTTGGCGCGACTGGTGGAACTGGATCTGCCCCATCAGGATCAAAATTACCATTACAAGGATTTAGTCAAGAGCAGATTGATTTACTTCAAAAAGGTGTTGAACCGCCTAAGCCAAGTGGTAAAGCATCTATTGGCAAGTTAAATATACCTACTAATTTACCAAAACAAGAAGTAGCAGCTTACGAAAGACAGCTTAAAACAAACGAAGCTGCTATAAATACGCTTTCGGATATATATAAGAAAAAAGGATTGATATTTGATCCTTCAAAACCTGCTGCTCAAAAACAAATACAAGAATATATAACAAAAGAAAGAGATAACGACCTTTCTAGGGTAGTTGGTGTAAAAGACGGAAAGCAATACTTAGTAAGAAGTGAAGGGTTTTTGGAATCTGCTGGTAAAACTTTAGTAAGGAGCATTGCTGATCCAATTAAATCTACTAATATAAATATGACAAATGATGCTAATGAATTAGCAGATTTGTTAGACGAGAAAATAAAAAACGAACCTAATATACCCGGCAGTACACCATCAAAATTTTCAGGGTATCTGGGTGAATTGGCTGGTGGACTTCCTAAACTTATGGCATTGTTGGCGATACCTTATGGGGGGGAATCAGCAATGGTAGGAGAAATGTATTACAATGCTCTTGCAAATCAAAGAAGATTTTTATACGAGAAAGGATTAGAAGATGGAATGGATAGAGTTACCTCTGCTCAAAATGCTATGAAAAATGCTCCTCTTACAGCGATACCTGATGCGGTAGTCGCAGCAGCAATGGCTAGAGGAGTTGGTGGAGGTGGGCCTAAAATGATTACAGGTACAGCAAAAGAATCTTTTTTAAAGGCTGTAGGCAGTGGTTTAAAAGGAGTAGCTAAAGTATCTGCTATAGGAGGAGCCGCTGAATTTGGTAGATCAAAAACACAACAAGAGCAAGGCTATGATGTAACAGATGCGGAAGCCATTGAAAATGGATTAAGAGGTGCGGGAGATTATGCTATCATGGATGCTGCATTTAAGCTCGCTCATGCAGGGCCTAAATACATATCTTCTGCTGCTAAAAATTTATTATCTGGCTTACCTAAAGAAATAGTAGAAGTAGCAGCTGAAAATTATCCTGATGGCAAAAGAACACTTGAAGAATTACCAAAGTTTGCCGAAACTAAAGCAAAAGTACAAGACTTTGTGCCGGAAGAAAAAGTTGCATCAGTTACTGGATTAACAGAAAAAACAGATAATTTAAAAGCTGATATAATCGCTTTAGAGGAAAAGAAAAAAGGTGTTACATCTGCAATAGCTAAACAAATAGATTTAGAGATAGCTGATAAAAATAAAGAAATTGATTTTTATGACAATCAAATAAAAAAAGTAATAGAATCAAAAGATCCGACAGGTATAACAGAAGAAATAGATGATATTACTGGTTATAAAGTAGGAGAAGAAATTAAAGTAAAGCCATCTGAAGCAATTGGTGAATTTGCTAATAGAATTGCAAAAGGTGAAAAAATGGAATCTCCTGAAGATTTGCAATTTTATGAAAATAACAAGACAGAAATTGAAAAGGCATTACAAGCAAAGGCAGATCAAACAAAACCTGCCGTTATAATGCCAGAGGAAAATATTGCAGCAGAAACAATAGTAGTATCTCCTAAATTTGAAAAAACAGTAGTTACCGAAAAAGTTAAACCAACTGAAGAAATTGTATCTCCTACAGTAAGTGAATTTAAATTAGGTTACGCTCCATTTAGAGAAGGTAAAATAACAGATATTTCTCAAGCAGATAAGGCTTTTGAAAATAAAACTTATCAATCTTTCAAAAAAATGGCAAGCAATTTTGCACAAGATATTGGTTTAGAGGTATTTAGTGATCCAAATGTGGTAGGTAAATATGGTGCAACTAGCGAATTAGGGGAAGCAAGCTCTACTCCAAAGGTTAAAGGTACAGACCAACAAGTAGAGTTATTTGCTGCTTTAATAGGTACATTAGCTCCAGAAGGTCAGTATAGCGTAATGATGAATAAATATGATGTAAAAGGCAGAGATTTTGAACATGTGTTTACATTTGCAAATAAAGAAGCAGCGCAAGATTTTTATAAAAATGGTGGGAAATATGGTGTTAGTGATCTATCTTTGACACCTGATGGTAATTCGGTAATGTTTATTGCTTCAGATAAAAAAGGTTTTGATCTTAAAAATTTAACAAAAGATTATGGAAAACAAGTTACAGGACACGAAGAAAACAGGATCAACACAAGATTCTTATCACAGGGGGAGTATAGTAGAATACTTGAACAGTATGGGGATCAAATCGGTGAACAATACCCAGCAGAATCTAGGCAAAACATCCTTGATGCCATCCAGCTTGCAAAAGAACGAGCAAGACGATTCGGTAGCGACTATGGTCAGAAATCTGAACAGGCGAAAGTAGAAGCTGAAAAAGCTACTGAAGATTACATAAATAAAAATAAAGAAGAATTAGGTCTGCCTGATACAGAAAAAACATCTGTTAAAAAGATTGATCCAGAATTGTCTAAGCGTATTAAAGATGCTTATGATGATTTACCTGTAGATGACAGTAGCAACCCAGAAGTAAAAGTTGCTTATGAAAAAGCTGCAAAAGAAATTGATAAACAGTTTGAATATTTAACAAAAGATTTAGGCATTGAAGTTGAATTTATTAAGGATGATCCTTATAAAAATTCAGATGAAATGTTTGAAGATATTATTAATAATAAAAGACTTAAAATATTTCAAGGTGGAGAAGATCACCCATTTTTAGGTGAAGTTACAAAAGATGCAAATGGGTTTACAGGAACTGAAAAATTTCGCGCTGTCCATGATTATTTTGGACATTTTGTAAATAGAAATCAATTTGGTAAAATAGGTGAAGAAAATGCATGGGTAGATCATAGTAAAATGTTTAGCCCAGATGCTCAAAGAGCTATTACAACTGAAACCAGAGGTCAAAATTCTTGGGTTAATTTTTCTGGAGTTAATGATGCTGCGATTGCTAAAATGCAAGAAGGTAATCAACTTATAAAAGAAGGTAAAGTAACAGAAGGTAATAAATTAATTAAAGAAGGCCAATCTGAGTTTAAATTTGCAGAACAAAAAGTGGCTTTAATGCCGGAAGAATTTAGCGATTGGACTAAATATTCTGAAAAAAAGAAATCACTTGAAACAGCTCCTAAAGTAGTAGAACCAATAGTTGAAGAAATCAAACCTTCTAAAACTCCTAAAGAAATTCAAATTTCTAAAAAAGCATTAGGGGATAACTATAACTTTAGCAAAGAATTTGATGTTAGAGGAGGAGATGTTGTAGCTACAGATGTATTAACTGAAGTTACAAAAAGAGCAGAAAAAAATGGTGTTGATGTTCCTACTCAAAGAGCTATTGAAGTTAGTTTAATGTCAAAAGGCACTCCTGAACCAACCGAATATAATATTGTAACAGCTGGATCTCATTTGTTAAATATTGATTCTAAAATAATAAAGGCACAAGAAACTGGTAATTTAGCTGAAGTAGAAAGTTTAAATGAACAAAGAAATGAGGTTTTATCTGTATTAAGAACATTAGGTAACAAAGCAGGTAGAAACTTAGGTTTGTTTAATTTAGTATTCCAAGAAACAGACAGAAGCCAAGTAAAATTAACTAGAGATTATCTTAAAAAAGTTCTAAAAGTTGCAGAGGTTCCTGAAACGATTGCTGAATTAGATAAAAGCAATTTAACAGCAGAACAAAAGAAAACAGTAAGACCTTATGTTGAAAAAATTGAAAAAGCAAAAGCTAATTTTGAAGCTATTGAAAAAGAGGTAAATAAAAATATATCTATATTAAATGATCAAGAAATAAATGCAGCTTTAGAAAAAGCTCGTGCTGAAGGCAAGAAAGAAGGGTTTCAAGAAGGGATGAAAGCTGCTACACCTGAAGAAAAACAAAAGAAATCAAAACAACTTAAAGATCTTGCTTCTCAATTAAGAAGGTCAGATGAACTTGATAAGTTTTTAAAAGGTGCGGGGCCATTAGGTGGTGCAGAAAAAGCAGGCGTTATTGATTTAGGAAGTTATAAAGAAATTGTAGCAAATGTTTTAGATGCAGTAGCTACAGCAGTAGAACTAGGTGAAAATGTTACAGAAGCCATAAAGAAAGCTGTTAAAAAATTTAAAGATGTTGATTCAGCAAGACTCATTAGTGATGTTAAAACTATCATATCTAAGTCACAATTGCCTAATAAGCAAGAAGTTATGGAAAAGATATTGAAAATATCTAAATCAGAAAGTGCAAGTGATATTACAAAAAACATATCAGATAAAGGTTTAGTTAAAGATATTGTTAATTCATACTTAGGTGAAAATTTGACAAATGATCAAGTTTTAGATGCTGCTACTAAAGATTTAAAAACAATATTACCAAATGTAAGAAGAGAACAAGTTGCAGATGCATATGCTGAAAGAGGTCAATTTAAAAAAGAAACAAAAGCTAAAATTGAAAATGAAATAAATGAAAAGAAAGCTGATGTAAAAAGATTAGCTATAAAAGAAGCTAAATTAAAAGCATTAGAAGCAGCTGACGATTATTTTTTAGAAGAAACTAAAGAAGGTAAGCAAAAAGTTAGATCTGAATACGAGAAAGAAATAGATGAAAAAATAAAAAATTTATTAAATGAGAAAAGCAGTGTTGAAAAGCAGCAAAAAGTAAGTAAAACTCCCAAGACAGAACAAGATAAAATAGACGAAATCAATAGAGAGATTAAGTTTGTAAAAGAAACAAAATCTGTTTATGAGCAAGCTATTAAAGATCCTAAAAAATCTAGTGAAGCTTTGCTTGCTGCAAGAGAAGAAAGAGATAAAACTTATGCCGCATTGGGTCTTAAATTAGAAAAAAGCGCAAAATCTCCAATTTTAGTAGAAAGAAACTATCAAGATGCTTTAGCAGAAATAGAAAATAGTTTTTTATCACAATCTGAAAAAAATGATAAAATAGCTGAATTAAAAGCTCAAAGAGATTTAGATTTACAAGGAACTAAGCAAGGTGTAGTTAGTTCTTTAGCAGATGATATAAATAATTTTGTTAAATCTAATATTGAAAATACAGATTTAAATGATTCATTAAATACAATATTAAAAGATTTATCTCCAAGTGGAGAAAAATTAGATGATCAAATAAATAAAGCTTATAGTAAATTAAATAAATTAGCTAAAGATGAAAATTTAACTAAAGAAGAAAAAAAATCTATAAATGATATACTAACTGATTTAGAAAATAATAATCAATTAACAGCTGATGAATTAGCTTCAAAAAGATTAAAAAAGCAGTGGGAGAATGAAATAAGATCAGCTGAAACTGATATAGCATCAGGCAATTTTACTAAATTACCTAGCACTACATATGATTATAGAAGAAATGATGAATTAGTCAGATTGAACAAAGCAAGAGAAAACAAATCTGGTCAATTAAATAGAATGATTGCCGATGCTAAAGAAAAAAATAGAACAGGTTTTGAAAAATCACTTGATTTAAGTACAAAATTCTTAGTTAGTGGTATTCATACTGCTTCTAAAGTATTGGAAGCTGCTACATTTAAGCCATTCATGGATTCTATGGTTGATTTAACAGCTGGTAGAATAGCATCCTATATGACTGGATCTCCTTATGTAAGTTTATATTCTGTTAAAAAAGGGTATAAAACATTTGCAGCATTTAAAAATAAAGAAGAAGCTCAAAAAAATATTCAAAAGTTACAAGATAAAAGAGATGTTGCTTTAGAAAATTTAAAAGATGCCTATGAGAATGGCGGTGATGTAAAAAAGGCAGATAAGGAATTTAAAAATGCAGATTTAGAATATGCAGTTTCAACATTATACAATAGTATTGAATCAAATGTAGTAAATTCATTTTGGCAATATTTAAAACATGGAGCTACAGATTATGATGTAAACATTGGTAAATCATCTAAAAAAGATATATCTGAATATAGAACCATTTTAGGTAAAACAGGTTATGTGTTAGATGGTTGGATTAGGATGCATAGTGCTATGAAATCATCTTTATCTGCAAGACCAGAAATGATGAAAGTTTTTTCATCTACTTTAAAAGATTTCCAAAGAAAAGGAATGGAATTAAGTCCTGAAAATATAAGCACAGCAATGGTATTGGCTGCGGATGCATATGAAGCAGGAAGATTGACAAATAAAACTGCATTATCTAAAATAATTTCAAGAGGAAAAGGAAGTGAAAAAAGTTCAGCATTGAGATATATCACTAAAGGTCTTGTGCCTGTATCAACAATTGCTGTCAACTTAGCAAAAAGAGGGGTAGATTATGCAAGTTTAGGAGCTGAAGGTTTTACAAGATTAGCTACTGAAACCAAAAAAGGAATGAGATTAAATGAAGTAGAAGGTAAAACATATGATGGTTTAATAAGTGCTATAAAAGATGGATGGAATAGAATACCTCTTAAAGAAAGAGTTTACATAAATGGTGTTATTGGAAGAGGTCTTTTTGGAAGTGCAATTATGCTTGCCACTGCTTATGGGTTAAAAAATGGTATGGTAAAGTATGGTGGTACTTTTGAGGATCAAAGAAAGCGTAAGGTAATGGGTTCAGATGATGAACAATTAAAAGCTGGAGAATGGGAGTTTTTTGGTATAAGGATGCCAAAAGCGGCTAGTTTATTCTTAAATCACTTACCTGAATTTTTAGCGGTATCATTAATATCTGATAACTATCAAATTAGTCAAATGGGTGGTACTGGTGGTGAAAAATTTGAAACTACTATTGATGAAATAGAAGCAAGATTACCATTCCAAACTATGGCTGGATTATTTGTTCCGGGAAGAAGAGTTAATACAATTGTAGATAGATTCACCAGAATTCCTATTGCAGCTGAAGCAGCAACTTTATTTGATGAAAAAGCTGAATTTAGGGATAAATCTGATTTTATTAATAGAATTAGAGGAAATGTTGGATTTGGCATTGTGAATCCTACAAAAGAACAACAAAAGCAGATTAATGAAATTATGAAGCAAATAAGAAAATTACCTTCAGGAACTTTAACTATAGAAGATGAAAAAGAGATAGATGCAATTATAGAAGATATTAAAAATACAGATTTTGGAGAGCTTGAAATGAAAAAAGCTATGGAAGAGTCTAAAAAAGAATAATACATGCCATATAAGTCAAAAGCACAACAAGCCTACTTCAATGTGAACAAAAAAGAACTTGAAAAACAAGGGGTGGATGTCAATGAATGGAACCAAGCTAGTAAAGGAAAGAAATTACCTGCTAAGGTAAGTAAGCTAAAAGCCATGAAGAAAAGAAAAATGGGGTAGAATTCCTATAAATTTCTTATATTTGGGTAAATTTTTAGTAATGCCAATTTCTCCAAATTTCACAGCAAGCCAAAATAGCGGCACGCCAAATATAATAACTCTAACAGATACTTCAACTGGTTCAGACGGAACCATTTCAAAGCGTAGAGTATATTTATTACAATCAGATGGTACTTATTTAGTCCCTACTGGAACAAGCACAAGTTTTATTGAATGGAATTTAGCTGACGTAAGTATCAGTTTAAATGTTTTAACACAAGATTCAGCATTAAGTATAACCGTTCAATGGTTGACTTCGGCTAATACTGTAGTCGCTAATAAAACTACTTCATTTGCATTTACTGCATATAATGAAACATTTTACTATGGGCTAACTGAAAGTCAAGTGGCAAACGCTAATCTAACTGCTAGTACAAATTGGTATCAAACAAAAATGATTTTAAGGGTAGAATTAGATAGTGCATATCAAGCAATATCATTTGCATCAGACATATTTAGCGCACAATCTGCATTAAATAGAGCGACATTTATATCTACTAACTCATCATTCTTTTTCTAATGGCAACACCATCTGAAGTAATATCTTTAGCGAAAATATCTGAATACCTTTGGAATAGTAGTATCCCAAAGGAAAGAGTTTTTTTTAATGGCACTATAGATCCACGAAAGCCAGTACAGCTTTATATGGAATGGAAAGCATTGCAATATGGTAATGACCAAAATTTAATAAATGGTACAGGCGATAATCCACAAACATTACAAGGCGTAGCAAATTATGTCTATGCTTTATGTGGTGCTAAAATTGGTATAGCGCAAGAAATTTTAAATAACGGAAGCTCTGGTGGTAGCGTAGTACCGGGCGGTGGTGGACAAGGTGTACGCGAGTACTCTAAGTTTGCAGTAGAAGGAACAGCAAGTATCACATTCTCTGAAGCAGTAAATACAACTTTACTCTATGCATCAAGAGGTGGTATAGACGTTGGTACAATACTTACATCAGGTGTTCCAACCGCAAATCAAGTATCATGGAATTCATCTACAGGTACTTTAACTGTATCTTCAGATGTTGCGTTCTACTTGAATGAATTTGTAAGAATATTAGTAAAATAAAAATATTAAGAAGTGGCAATACAAGGTCTTTTTTCCGGTGATTTAAAAGTAAGGGGACTCAACGGAGTGCTTGTTGCTAACAATGGTATTGTAACTGCTACAAGTTTTTCTTCAGGGTCTAGCGGAACGAGTGGTAGCAGTGGATCATCTGGTACAAGTGCAACTAGTGGAACCAGTGGAACGAGCGCGACTAGTGGAACGAGTGGCACAACTGGAACAAGCGGAAGTAGTGGAACCAGTGGCACAACTGGAAGCAGTGGTAGCAGCGGAACGAGTGGAACTAGTGCAACATCTGGTACATCTGGCACAAGTGCGACAAATGGAACGGGCGGCTCTAGTGGGTCTAGTGGTAGCAGTGGTACAAGTGCAACAAGTGGTACAACTGGAACTAGTGGAAGCAGTGGAACCAGTGGAAGTTCTGGGACAAGTGCAACAGATGGTACGGGTGGAACTAGTGGAACTAGTGGGACGAGTGCAACTAGTGGGACTAGTGGTACAAGTGCAACTAGTGGGACAGCGGGAACTTCTGGAACATCTGCTACGGCGGGAACCAGCGGTACAAGTGGCGTTCAAGGAGATAGATATAATACAACATCAACAACAACATTTACATTAGGTAATGCAGGAACTTTAATTGTAGGTACTCAATTAGCATTTAGTGTAGCTCAATCTATTATTGTGGTTTATGATGCTGTTAACTTCCAAGAGTGTGAGGTTACAGCTTATAATCCAGCAACGGGTTCTTTATCCTTTGCAGTTCCTTTTAGAACAGTAGGCGGTGGTACTTATAGCACATGGTCAGTGAACTTGGATGGTGCGAGTGGAGGGGATGGTTCGCATGGTACCAGTGGTAGCAGCGGGTCGGCGGGAACAAGTGGTACGACTGGTACAAGTGGTTCAAGTGGCTCTAGTGGAACAACTGGCACAAGCGGTAGTAGCGGTAGTAGTGGCACTGCTGGCACATCAGGTCGTGATGGTACAGATGGCTCATCAGCTACTTCTGGTTCATCTGGTAGTAGTGGTAGCAGTGGAAGCTCTGGGTCTAGTGGTATCAACGGTTCAAGCGGAAATACAGGGTCTAGTGGCTCGGCTGGTTCTAGTGGTACTTCTGGTACAAGTGGTCTTGATGGATCTACGGGTTCGTCTGGTTCAGCTGGATCTAGTGGTTCAAGTGGAACGACTGGTACGAGTGGTACAAGTGGAACGAGTGGATCTAGTGGAACGAGTGGTTCAAGTGGAACGAGTGGTTCAAGTGGTACGACTGGTACAAGTGGAACAAGTGCGACAAGTGGAACGACTGGAACGAGTGGTAGCAGTGGTACTTCAGGTATGGCAACAACTTCAGCGAGGGCGGTTCAGGTGTTTACTTCAACAGCTGGTCAAACGACATTTACTGTAGCTAATGGATATAATTTAGGAATGGTAGATGTGTTTGTAAATGGTGTAAAATTGGTTAATGGCGTGGATTTTACAGCGACCAATGGTACTACTGTGGTATTAACAGATGCTTTAACAGTTGGTCAGATTGTTGAAATTGATAATCTTTTAACTGCATTTTTACCAACCAATGCGTTAAGAACAATAACTACATTTACTGCGACTGCTGGTCAGACCACATTTGCAGTTACATATACACAAGGGTTAATAGATGTTTTTTATAATGGATCTAATTTAGCTCAATCAGAATATACTGCGACCAATGGTACAAGTATAATATTAGCTACTGCTTGTCAATTAAATGATATAGTAGTAGTATATGCTTATTCTTATGCAGTAGGAGCTTATAGTGGTATTGGTGGTAGTGGTACAGTTAATACAATACCAAAGTTCACAGCATCAAGCGTAATAGGAGATAGTGCAATTACAGATGATGGGACTACTGTTACTTTAGTATCTAGAGCTTTAAGTGGAACAAGTGCTACGTTTAGTACAGAAGTGACAAGTTCGGGAAGTCAAGGTAGATTTGGAGGTTGGGCAACCGGAGCGGGTTACCAAGGGAATGCTTTAGAAGTTGGTGTAAGTGGTGGAACTGCTACATTACTTGGTTATAACAGAACAAGTGGTGCATATATACCATTAACAATTGGAGGCAATACAAATCAAACTACAACTATTGGAGGTAATACAATTGTTTTACAAAATAATGGTACAACTGCTTTAACAATAGCCTCTACTGGTGCTGCTACATTCTCAAGTAGTGTAACGGCACAAACGGGAGAATTTAATAGTGGTGGTCAAGAAGGTTCACTTGGTTCAGTAGTTAGAATATCAACAACGAATACAAATGGAAATGCAAGAAATTGGGGCATTGTAAATACTTGGGATAATTATGGGGATTTAACATTTAGAGTAAGTAATGAACAAGGAGGCAATGCTTTAAGTGCCGGTTCAAATGTATTAACTTTATTAAGAACCGGTGCTGCTATATTCTCAAGTAGTGTAACGGCAACAACCTCAATCATTGCTACAAGTGCCGATACTTTAGGAACAAATGTAAATATTATAAATACAAGTTCGGGCGGTTATAATTGGAATATATTTAGCGGAGGCTCAAGTGGAACTTTAGCACCGGTTGGTAGTTTAATTTTTAGAGATAGTACGAATGGAGCTACAAGAATGGTTATTAGTCCATCGGGTAACGTTGGTGTAAATACTACTGCTCCGAATTATAAAATGCAAATTAATTCTCCTTTAGGTGATTGGGGTTTACACGTTAAGGGACAAAATAGTGCAAGTAATTCTTATGGTATGTTTATAGATGCCGGTAGTAATTCGGCGGATGCTGCTTTTTTAATTAGAAGTGGTGATTCTACAACAACTTATTTTAATATAAGAGGTGATGGCGCAATTTTTTGTAGAGGAATTTATAATGTAACAACCGGTTCGGGTGCAAATGTTTTTGTTGATACTGACGGAAGATTATATCGTGCTACGTCATCTTTAAAGTATAAAAATAATGTAAAAATTTATACTAAAGGATTGGCAGAAGTTATGAAAATGAGACCGGTAACTTACAATAGTAAAAATGAAAATGAAACACAAACTTTTGCGGGTTTAATTGCAGAAGAGGTACACGAATTAGGTTTGACTGAGTTTGTGCAATATGCTGAAGATGGCAGTCCGGATGCGTTATCTTATTCTAATATGGTATCTTTATTAGTTAAAGCAATCCAAGAACTTAAAGCAGAAATAGAACAATTAAAACAAAAGTAAAATGCCATCATTAAATACAGGTAACGCAATATTATCAAATGCAATAGCAGTTAATTCATCTTATAATGTAGGTATAGGAGGAGCAGCTTCTGGTACCTTTAAACTTGAAGTTACTGGTACATCTAATCTTACAGGGGCATTGACAGGTACAAGTGCTGCTTTAACAAGCACTTTAAGTGCTATGGCAACTAACATTCAATTTAATCTTGATGGTACTTTTGGTGCTAACTATTATACTATGGGCTTTGGTGGTGTATCAAATGGCTTTAATAGAATAGCAGCTGGAACGGGTACAACCGATGGTTTATATATAATGTCCGCAACGGGTAGGGATATAGCATTTAGAACAAACGGAAGTGGAACTACAAGTATGTTAATTACAAGCGGTGGTCAAGTTGGAATTGGAACGACTTCAATTGATTCATCTGTTTCAGTAGATATTCAAAATCGTAGTGCAAGTTCAAATAATGTTTTATTAAGAGTTAAAAATACAAGTGCAAATGAAGATGTAGGTTTTGTGATAAATGGAATAAATGGAGGAGTAGAATATGATTACAAAATAGGAATAAACACGATTGCTAATACAAGTGATTTGACTTTTAGTACAGCACAAGCAAGTGGTTATAGATGGTACACAAGTAGTGCTGAAGTAATGAGAATCACAAGCGGTGGTAACGTTGGAATCGGAACTACTGACCCATCAGGTGCTAAATTAAGAGTAGAAGGTGGTGAGTTAAGAGTTACTACGAGCAATGCTGGTATTGCACTTTACTATGCTGCAACCTATGGTGAAGTGGCATCATATAACTGGGGGACTGGGGCATGGTTACAACAAAGGTATAATGCACTAAGTCATGCATGGTATCTTTCTGGTGGCGCAAGTGCTGCAATGACAATCGCATCAAACGGTAACGTTGGAATTGGAGGTGGTGATTCAATAGTAAAATTAAATATAGTAGGTGCAGGTGCATCAAGTTCAACTTTTGCTTTGTATGCTACTAATAGTACGCCAAATGCTTTATTTTTTGTTAGAAATGATGGTTATATGTATTTTGGTTTAGAAGCAAATTCACCTTATAACATTGCTCAATCTGGTAGAACTTGTATTTTAGCTTCTAATGGTAGTGTAGGGTATTTATCATCTACAAGAGAATCTAAGACTAATATTGAGAATTTAAGCGACATATCTTGGTTATATCAACTTAATCCAGTTAGCTTTAACTATCGTAAAAAAGATGATGATAACAACTATACTAATGAAGCAGAAAATGAAAAATGGTATGGTTTAATAGCTGATGAGGCAGAAAGCGTTAATGAAGATTTAGTATTCTATAACACAAAAGAAGATGGAACTAAACAATTAGCTGGTGTTGAATACAATAAATTGGTAGCAGCTTTAATAAAATCAGTACAAGAACTAAACCAAAAAATAAACGAACAACAACAAACAATAAACTCACTTATTAATAGATAAAGAATATGGGACTTACGCAAAAACTTGGAACAATACCTTTAGCCATACTAACAGACTCCTCTAACAACGTAGGTATAGGTGCAGCAGCCAATGCCTCATTTAAACTACAAGTAACAGGAGCTACTAACTTAACTGGTGTATTGACTTTAGGATCTACCATAAGCAATGGTACTTTTACTTATACTTTACCTTCTGCTACTGGTACTTTAGCCTTAACATCTGCATTATCAGGTTACCTACCTTTAACTGGTGGTACGCTTACAGGTGCTTTAAGTGGTACAAGTATTTCTTTAAGTAGTTCACTAAGTTGCACAAGCGCTTCAGTAGGTTCAACTTTACAAGTTGGCTCAACTGCTATTCTTTATGGTAATGTTGCTATAAAGTCA
>Ga0181364_1000067_pt1 | contig 17236 bp, 20 predicted proteins | sample Fa13NDMM110SN_FD_130108 | JGI IMG/M metagenome (GOLD analysis project Ga0181364, IMG submission 130108) | Freshwater viral communities from Lake Michigan, USA - Fa13.ND.MM110.S.N | ecosystem: Environmental > Aquatic > Freshwater > Lake | place: USA: Michigan | collected 2013-09-24
AGGGAAGGGAAAGAAGATAAGAGGAAGGGAGATCCTTGCCAAATAATTTGATATGTATCTACCCCTGTTTTTACCTTTACCTCCAATAGAAAAGTATCTATATCGGCTACAATAAATTCAGTAAAATTAAATCCAGTTGCGTTCCAAATTTGAGTATAGGCATCCCAATTATATGTTACATCATCCCAATTTGCCGGTAAGTCAGAATCGTTTATTACTAAATTTAAAGATGCTTTTGTAGGTATAAATGGTCTGTACCCTGAATCACCGCTACTGTCAGTTTCTATTACAACTGGGCTTCCACCACCATTAATTTCAATTATATCACCAGAGTAATCCTTTCTATATATAGTAGCTACATATTGACCAGGCGTACCCTGAAAGTCATCTGAGAATGGTAAAGTGTATTTAGCTCCGTAACCTGTATATGCCATTAGAAGTAATTTTTTCTATTTTTAGTTGCTCTATCCATTAAGATAACTAAGTCATTCCCACTAATTCTTGTTTCTAAAGAACCTCCCATGTTACCACCACCACCAATAGATCCTGCAATTATTCCTTGTAGTTTATCTAATGGAGCAACTACCTCAGGATTGCTTTTCGCTCCAGGATATTCTCCCATCAATGCGTTTGTTGGGCCTGAGATAATACCACCACTTGCAAATGCTCTAACTCCACCGAAATCACCAGCTGGTTTTTGATCTCCACCACCACCTCCGCCACCTGCTTTAGATGATAATGATCTAACCATTGAACCAACTAAAATTAATGCAGCACCTGCAGCTATAGCCAATCCCGCAGATTTAGGGTCTAATGGATTTTTAAGAGCCTTTCCTAACGCAGTTGCAGCAATACCGGCAGCTAATGTAAGCTCACCTAATTGTACTAATATTGCGCCAATACTACCCAATAATGCTTTACCAGCAGCAGCAGCAACATTACCTCCAGTTGCAAAAGCCTCGCCTATACCACCCATTAATGATGATATTGTATTTACAGCACCATTACTTACTATATCGTTTAATTTTGCATTGAAATCTTCCATTTGCTTTGCAGCATTTTCAGTTTCAGTAGCAATATTAAATTTACTTTTTAAATCCGTTAAACTTGCACCTAATGCACCAATTACAGTATTCAGTCCAGAGAATTGTGCTAAGGCAGGGTTTTCTTTTGCTAATGCTTGGAATTTAGATAATGCATCGGCAGTAGCCTCAATCTCTTGTTTTATTTGTTTACTCTTACTCAGGTCTGCCCCTGAGAAAATATCTATTCTTTTTGATTCTAATGATTTTGCTACCTTGTCAATTTCAGTTAAGAACTGAGTTTGTTTCTTCAAATCCTCTTGCTTACTTATTAAAGCATCATAGGTAGTATTTAATTTTTGTAATTCAGTAACAACATTTTTTACAGCATCGCTATTTGGTTTGTAACCCTCGTCTACTAATGATTTTAAAGCAGACTGATACGCATCTATTTTACCCTTTACTCTTTCTAATTCAGTTAAAGTCGGGTCTAAGTTTAATGCGGTTATGGTATCCCTTAACTTCTTTAATATTTCTTCTATGCCACTAAGACCTTTTTTTGCTGAACCATCAGCCATCCTACTAACATATGCCTCTGTATTTTTACCAATCTCTCCTGTTAATGTTACATTTCTACCATTTAATATATTGGTATCAGTTATAGCATTATTTATTACTTTTTGCTGATTTTCAATATCTTTTTGTATTGACCTTACTTTTATAAATGGGTCTGTTACAGCAGCACCACCACCAGTAACTGATGAACGAAGTGTATTTTGATTTGCCGCAACTTCATTAGCCCTGGCCTCTTCTTTTAATAACTCTGTATTTAGTTTTGTTATTTTAGATTGAGCTTCTAATACTCTTGTTTTATTATCTAATATCCTTGTAGCATTCTCTACTATCTTATCTTTAGCAGCCTCAGCCATTGCAGCCTGAATAATACTATCTCTTAATGTATTATAAGCACCAGAAGCCTTACCAGCAGCAATAGCCTCTGCACTTAAATTGCCTAATGTAGTAGGATATTGTTCTTGTAATTGTTTTGCTGCCTGTAATCTCGTTTTAGTTGAATTTGTTACATTTGTAGCAGCCCTATAAAGAATATCTAAACTTGTAACCTCTTCTAAGGCTGCTTGTTTTCCCTTTAATTGTGATTCTGTTGCATCATCAAGACTACTTCTCCATTCATCAATATTTACTTTATTTTTCTTTACAGCCTGAGAGCTATAAGCCCAAACTGTTAATGCAGCAGTTAGTATTGATCCAAGTAATGATAAAGCAGTTCCAACACCAGCAGATAAGCCAGTAAGTAAAACTAATTGGTCAATTAATATAGGAATGTTGTTTGATATGGCAAGTAATCCCAATCCGAATGACTGAGAAAAGAAACCTGCATCACGAATAACTTGTCCGAAAGCGAAGGCGGCTAACCTTGCTCTACCCGATTTATCATTACTTTCTTGGAATGTCCTATTTAGGGATGAAACAGCAACTGTGGCTTTTTCCGAAGATTCCTTTATTATCTTACCTGTGGCATCTGCATTATTGCCAACTTTGCCCATTAGGCCTTGTACGTTCTTTAACGATGCCTCTAATTGAGATAAGTCAGCACTTATTTTTACCTGAAAATTACTATCCATTATTGTCTAACTTTTTAACGACCTCGTAAAATTCCTCTTTTGTTATCGCCGGTTGTTTAGGTTTTTTTATTTTACCTAAATTATCTGTCCATAAAGGAAGTATTTTGTCAGGGGATTTTTGATCGTTTCTTTTGCCTACATTCGAGTTATATATCATAGATATAATTGTTCGAGTATGCTCCCACTTCTTAGTTTCCCTTTTAATATGCCCATAAGCAAACCTATTATAGTCAGCCCATGTCATATCATAGAATTGGTCGGGGAGAAGTCCTACATCACCTATGGCGAAGTCTAAAACCTCCCCCCAGCCTATTTTTTTGGCGTTTTAGAATTAGATTTTGATGATGCCTCTATTGCTTCATTGGTTTCAACTATACCCTGAGATACTTTAACAGACTCTTCAAATAGTTGAATAATATCTGAAATTTGACTCATAGCCATATCATCTACCCATGCTAAAACATCTTCTTGCGTGAAGTCCTCTACCTCTTTTTTAATGAAGCAATTATTTCTAAGTCCACAATAAACCAAGTCAGCACATAGCTTAATTGGATTCGTTTCGTTAAACTCTGCTACACCAGTACCATTGAGTTTAGAGTATTCCATCAATGCGTAATTACCAAATTTGATACCACGCTTTTTACCACCTAATTCTAATTGAATATAACCTGTCATAATTTTTCTTCGTTAAATAAATGTGGCTATCGCCCGAAGAAGATTAATTAGGATACGGTAGATTGGGTTAATGCACCCGTTCCTTGAAAAGATACGCTGAAACCAGCAGGGCTTTCCATATCAGCAGTTTGGCTGATAGAAGAAATAAATGCGTTACCGCTAAGTTTCATGTCGCCTGAAGTTGCAGTTGAAAATTCCACAGCTACAGCACTACGAGCAATTAATAAAGCTACAAGCTCATCAGTTTCTACTTTTGCGTCAGTTGCGTAATCTACAAGACCATCAGATGATAAAGTAAAACCACGAACACCTGCAAAGAACTCAGACCATCCAGCCGAATCTTTTGTAGTTGCCTCTGGTAAATCTACCGATAATTCTAAACTTGCAGAGGTAGCCTTTAATAAAGCAACACCACCTACTTTAATTGTTAAATTTGTTCCGTTAATTAATCCCATTGTTTTGTTATTTTAAATTGTTAATATTTATTATGCAATACTTGTTGCGAATATTTCAGTTCCTTGTAAACTTCCAGAGTAGCTAACTACGTCTTCCATAGGGCTATCAACACTCACACTTGATAAATAGCAATAGCCATTGAATACTAAAGCACCAGCAAGGTTATCTGTAAACTTAACCAAGAATTTTGTTCTATTAATGATAGCAGTATTTAGATATTCAATATTAATAATATCTTGAAAATCTACTAAGCCTTCGAAATCAATCGTAAAGTTACGTTGTCCAATAATAAATTCCGACCATCCGCCAGATTCTCTTGTTGTAGCGTCTATTGGAGATGCTTCCAAGTTTAATGTAAAGCTACGAGAATGACCAAAGGCTCTATCTGTTCCTGCGTCATTAATGTATAGCACTAAGTTAGTTCCGTTTACTAATCCCATGATTATAATTGTTCTACTATGTTTCTAATTCTAATTATTTTTCTTATCTCGAAAAACCCATCGTATTGAGTTTCTAAATATGTTGCATTTTCTAATATGGCCGTTACGATCTCAAAATCTGCTCCCCCATCTAATCTTGTGGTTCTATTTAATAGTATTTGCATAACCGAATTTGATATTTCATCAGCATCTTTTTTGCTATAACTTGTTCCGTCAGTACCTGTATATATTTGAATCGTAACTACGCAATTTGAATTAAAGTTATTTTTAGTTGACTCATCAGTCATACTTACGTTTGATATTTGTATATACGGATAATTTGCACTATCTGGTATATTATCGTAAATAGGAACAACCTGAGAATTTATAACAATTAACGTATTTAACGCATCGTAATAAGCTTTTCTTATGCTATATCCCGGGTCTTTCATTAAATATCAAATGGTGGAGGTAAAATTTCTTGATTACCTGCGTTTTTAATTTGATTATATTCGTGTTCTGCTGCAAGGTTTAATTTTTCCATATCATTTGCTTCTTCTAACCAAGAGATAACCTCATCTTTAGTTAGTTGTTCAAATGCAATAAAATCTTCGCTTGTGGGCGCTTTAAATCCGTTACATCCTGCAATTATACCACTAATGTTACCATCGGTAGCTTCGTATTTCCAATGAATGCACTCAATTACGTTTGTTAAACCATCCAATGATTTTGCACATTGAAAACTCTCTTCGTTAAATATCCAATTATATTCCATATTTTATTTATTAAGCCCCACTAAGTCCTAAAAATTTATATTCATTCCCAGCGGAAGCGGTAAACGTTGCACTTGTAGCAGTTGGTATACCAAAATAAGAAGTAACAAATGCAGTATTTAAATAATATTCAAGGCTTGAGCCAAGAGTTTTTGTAGATGTAACAAAAAACGTATCTCCTGCATTTAATGTAAAAGTTTGAGTTCCTGTAATTGAACCTTGTGATACACCATTTTTAGTCCAATTCATAGATGTTGCATCCACTAATTGTAATATTAATGTAGCAGTAGCAGCTGCACCACCATTCTGCATTTGAATTGCCGAAGATAATAATTTACCCATTATGCAGTTAAGTTACCAATTACATACCAATCGTTAGTATCTCTCTTCACAAGAGTTACACCAGTATTTTGATTAGCTATTTTCAATTGTCCAGATTTACTTTTTGTTGTAACACCAATTGCTGCTTCAATAGTTACTTGACCAGCTCCAGATTGTATAACTTGTATTTCAGTACCTATTGGCAATGCTACAGATGCATTTGTTGGTATTGTTAAAGTAATTGCACCTGCATTACTCATTTCTATAATCTTGTTTTGATCTGTTAAAGCAAGTGTATAAGTAGTGCCACTTTGTGCGTTAAATATATTTTGATAGCTAATACCACCAGTAACTTGTAGTTTAGCAGTAGTGCTATTATCAGTTGCTGAACCTATTAATGTAGTTCCTGCCATATAGTTAGAAGCAGTACCAACCATATATAAGTTCCAAGCATTTGAAGCAGATGCTATATCTCCTCTAAATCCATAAGTATTAGTACCCGATAATGAACTTTGGGCTCTAAATCCAAATACATTTGTACCAGTTAAACTTCTAGCAGTAAATCCAGTATTTGCAGTTATTGTACTGCCAGCACCAGTAGTTAAATGTGTTGCTTCAAAATGTACTATGTTAGTTGTAAATGAAGCAGCAGCAGTTGAAGACAAACTTCTAAAATAATAAGCATCTAAAGTAACATCGGATTGTACCACACCTTCATTTGCTATTCCATAACAAGTAGTAGCACCAGTTAATGATTTACCAATTCTTACATTGTATCCAGTTAAAGTAGTTGCACCAATACCCAAAGAACCAGCCATATAGTTTGAAGCAGTTCCATTTACATATAAATTCCAACGATTTGCACCAGATGCTATATCAGAATAAATTGCGTGGTCGTTTGTTGCACCAACAAGAGTATTTTCTATAAATATTCCGTATTGGTTTGTAGTTGTACCTGTAAAAGAACCTTGAGAAATGTATAAATAATATAAATTAGCAAGAGTTCCACTTGTTGTTCTACTTGAAGTTATATTAAGATATTTCGTTCCAGTAAGTGAAAATGCTCCAGAAATATTTGATACTATTGAGTTGGTGGTATTATTTACTACTGAAAACATAGTAGTACCAGTATTAGAAGGAGAACCACCTACACCAACTCTGCTATAAAAAAATGGAGAGCCAAACTCAGAAAGACTTAAAATTGCATTATCTGTACTACTATTAATTGTTACTGCGTTAACAGAACTATTTGAACTAATTTTATTAGCAAAAAATGACTTATCACTAATACCACCAATACCAGTTGAAAATCCACCTATAATATTGTATATACCATTAGTACCAAAATATTCAACTGCCAAATTAGCGTTACCGTCGCTCTCATCTGTTCTAAATCTAAATTGAGTATATGGTACTGTGCCATTAACACCTAATGTTCCTGTAACATTACTATTTGAGTTTAATGATATTAAAGAACCACTATCTGTAATATTTGAATTACCAAGTGCAGAAGCACCAGTAAATTTAGGAAGTGTATTTGTAGTACCGCTACCACTAATTCCACTTGGAATAGCAGTAGTTATAATTTCACCAGCAGATGTAAATGCTAAATACCCAACAGCTGTTCCAGTAAATGACGTAGTGGTAATATAATTACCAAGTTTAATCTGTCCTGTTGACTTTAAGAATACACCACTTGAATTACCAAGACCATCTGTTATTTCTTTAAAAGAAGCGGTAATAGGCCCATTATCCGTTAGTTTAAGTAACGAGTCATAGGTGGTTGATATTGTTTGTCCTGTTAAAGATGCCATGTGTTAAAATTCGTTCTAATATAGTTAAAATATTTTACTTTTACAATAGTTTTTTATCAACAAGTTATTTACCAAAGTTCTTGATAAATCTTACACCCTCTTCATCTATTGTATTTAGGAAATAATACCTTCCTACTATTGCTTGTTTATGGTAAAATGGAGAATCTACTTTGTATGGAGCAGCTATTTTACTTGCTTCTATTCCACTATCAAATCCACTTCTAATTGATAATGTACCTCTATTGGATTGACGAGTACCAAACTCAAGATAAATTAACTCTCTGCTTTCATTTGCAAAAGCATACCCATCTGCACTATTTTTATTTGAAATAAATCTAAATCCAGTAGCAGCACCCCTGAGTTGTACTCTTTGATCGGTATCATCACTACTATACTTAGAGTTTGTTTTGCTTGATATACTCGAAACCGCACTTTCTACTTTTGCTTCGCTATAATCTTTAATACCTTCTATAAATTTTCTATAATCGCTTATAACTTTATCTACTGAAGCCATTACTTTCTCTTATAAGCTATAACCTTAACGTATCTTTTATCGTTATCTACGTTTATGATAGAATGTATAATATAAGAGTTACTTCTAAAATCTATTTTATATGCTTTTGTCATATCTGCAACAGCAGTTCTATATCTTAATATAAAAGCAAATTTGTTGTTTATAACTCTCTCACCACCCTCTATGAATAAATCTCCATCATAAGGTTCCACCTTTGCGTATGTAGATAGATAAGTTGCGTATCCGGGCTTAGTACCACCAGCAGTATCGGCAGTAGGCACTACATACTTAATATCTATATACTCATTAAAATCTGAAGTTTTATATTTCTTCTCCATTAATACATTATTACTCTTCTATGTAATTTACATAAACCTCTCGCACTATTTGAAAGCTCTTGTGTTTTATCGTCAGAAGTACCCTCTCTATATTCAAAATCCATTGCCACTTGCTTCATAATTGCTATTTTAAGGTCAGCGGGTAATGTAGAATCAGTGTATCCAGCAACATACTCAATTTCGATTGGAGTTCCTGTGTTATAAAATTTAATGGTCTTAAATAAGTTCCCCGTAACAATATAATGAGTTCCCTCAGTTAAAGTAGTTTTAGCACCTGTTTCATCAATAGATTTAACATGGGTAATACTTTGAATAGGCCCATAAGGAATTTCAACTGAATTAGATGTATTTCCAAATGTTGCAATAAGTGTTTTTGTTATAAATGTACAACCACTATATTTCTCTAATCTAACCCTTGCAGAAGTATTCATTATACCCAATAACGTATCCCATAAATCAAAATCTATATTTAGATAGTTCTTTAAGGTAGAAACTGTTACTGGTTCGGTAGCTGTATCAGTTTTAATTTTTACGTCTAAGCCTATGGTCATTATTTCTTGCTTTTAGATACTTTTAATTCTTTTGTTTTAATTTCTAATTTTTCCTCTTTCTCTTCGATTTTTACATCATCGGATACTTCAAGAATCTTAACAAGTCTTTTAGATACAAGAACTATTGCTCTCTCATCAGATACTTCAAACTTTTCTCCAACAAGAACAGCTCTGTCTAACTCTAAATCTCTATAATTGAATATTACTTCTATCTTTGTCATAATTTTTATTTTTTGAAAGTAGGGGGGAAGACGATTCCCCCAGTATAAATACTTTCCAAACTACTTTAGTAATTAAGCAACGTTACCTAAATCAGCAAATACGAATGCGTCAAGACGGTCAAGAGCTAATACTTCACGAGCTTCAACACGACAAGTAACCAAGTTGCGTTGTACGTTATCTGAATCTTGTTCAAAGAACTCAACAGATAAATCATCAACAACAACACGCTTAGCATAAGTCCAATCACCTACTAATACTTTATCATCAGCGATGAAAGAAGATTTGTAAACTGGGATACCAGCGATATTGATGTTACCATTAACGTCGATAGTGAAACCACCTGGTACTGAATAATCAGCAGGCTTAGTGTTTACTAATCTTGCCCACTGCTTAGGGTTAACTACGATACCATTTGGAGTAAAGTCATTAGCTTCTAAGTTAGCAACATAATCAATGATTTGCTCAGCATCTACGGTAGCAGAAGTGGTAGTAGAACCAGTTGCAGAACCTGATAAATCAGTATGGAATTTAGAATCTTCAGCTTTGTAGAAATCACGCAATAACATCTGTGGCAATGCAGTTTGCAAGAAAGGTAAATCTTGTAACATTGACTTGTCAATACGAGCAAAACCAGCGATATAACGAGCAGTAAAAGTAACAGCAGTTAAATCGTAATCGATTTGAGTTTTAGCATCACCAGGAGTAGACTGAACTGAGATAGAACCTTCAGTACCGGTTTCACGATATAAGGTGTAGATACCAGTCGCAGAAGCAACAGCAGGGATTAAATCTCTAAAGTTGATTTTACGATTAGGAACCATAGCAACACCTGGCTGATAAGTTCTTTGAGCATCACCAGTTAGCTGCCCAGCAACAGTCATAGTACCAACTGCCTTTAAGTTTAATTTTACTTTGTTACCCAAAGATACGTCTTTGATTAGATCAAAGTTTTTAGCGATCAATTCGCCAAAAGAGCTAGAGAATGATTTTTCTTCCATTTTGTTTTCGGTAGATTTTTGTAATTTAATTTCGATTTCATCTAAACGATTCTCAATCGCAGTAGACTTCTCGGTTAATTGCTCGGCCACCTCATTTTTAAGGTTTTCGTTAATTAACGATTTTAATTGTTCAACTTTTTCCATTTTGATAACTTTCTATTAGTCCATTTAATAATAACTCATATTCATCCTCCTCTAAGTCTTCACCACCGGCAGGAGTTTCCATAGCAGGATATGCAGCATCTTCTTCTTCAGCCATTGGCTCTTCAGCAGGTGCTTCTCCTGTTACTACTTCTTCTTCCATCGGAGCTACTTCCTCTTCGGTAGGTTCAACTTCTTCTTCAGCCATTGGCTCATCTTCCATCGGGTATTCACCATGCTCAGTATCCTCAATATTGATAGTAACTGTAATACAGCTCTTATCCTCGGATGGCTCAGGGGTGTCTACTGATAGTTCTTTGAGAGCTTGTAGCTCTTTCTGAAGTTGTAAAAATTGGAGTTCTAATTTTGCAAAGGTTTCGTCGGTATACTTACCGCCTTTGATAGCTCTCATAATGTTTTCCATCATAAAGCTAATGTTTTCGTAAGATTTCATACCTGTAATCGGGGTCATTTCGTTAGCACCCCATCCTTGTAATGATGAACCTTCATATAACTTAACCTCAGAGATTTCGTTATAGTGGCCTTGTTTTTTCTGTTTAATAGTAACAAATCCAATTGAATGCTCACTAATAAGACCATCCTCTACCATAAGTAAGAAATCACGACCTAAAGTATGACGACCAGCCTTACTTTCATAATAAAGACCTTTGTTATTTTCTTCTAGCGTTAAGATTTTACCTACCGATTTAGTAGCATCGTGATCTAATAAGTGTCGAACACGTTGGAAATTTTCATTAATAGTTTTAGCAAAAGCACCCTTGCGGATAACATCACCATCACTATCCATATTGTCAAAAGAAGAGAAGTAACCCGTAACAATACCTTTTTTGGTATCTACATCGGTAATCCCTTGGCTTAAATTTTTGTATAGTAACATATCTATTTGTCTATTTGTTTCAATTTGTTAATAGCCCATTCAATTCCTGCTGTTCCACCCCAACAATCCCACATCAATCCACCACATCCTTCTTCGTATGGAACGTCTTTATGTTGTTGGTGTCTTTTAAAACTTGCCATTCTTGCAATAGTATCTCTTGAGATAGATTCTCTATTTGCTAATTGGTTAGCTCTTTGCTTTCCAACTGGAGTACCACAATCGCCCCAACCGTTCTTTTCAGCATAAGCCAAAGCTCTTTTTGCGTTATTGGTAGCTGCCTGTGGATAATCGTTGTATGATTCAGCCTTTTCAGATACTCTTTTAGCTAAAGCTTTTAAAAATCTTGCAACAAAGCTCATTGCAAATGCGTTTTCGTTACCTTTTAAGTTTTGTTCCTTAAATACACGAAGACCAGTTTTAAATACTTCATCTAACTTAGCAACCGTTACTTTATTCTTCGGATACTTCTTGTTATGTGCAGCAGCCATAGACTCAAACTGAGCCATAGGTTTTTCATCCTGAATAGGATTGCTTGACTTTTGAGATTTAGCATATTCAGCTTCTACGGCAGCGATACCAGCAGCTTGTTCAACAGGATCTAAATTCATTTTGTCAATAGGGGTAACCTGAATACTAACGTAAATACTATCCATTAGTGGGTCAGGATTTCTACCATAGCCCATTTCTTCAAGTTTTTGATTAGGCGTAAGCCACCAAGCACGTTCAAGATACTGTATCTGTTCTTTCTTGTCTTCTTGCAGCTCAGGGAATACGCTTAAATCAAAATCCAGGTAATAATCTTTACCCTCAGACTTCTTATAAGGCTCTACAAGCCATTTATTCAAGTCGGAGCGAGCTGACGTAAGCTCAGGTAAAATAGCGTCGCTAATCAAGGCTTTACGGGCCTCGTACATGTTATTGTATGTTTTATTATCAGGGTCATTCAGTAATGCCGAGTTTACCTTGTAAACATTACATATTTGACGAAGATTCATTTTTTGTGAGTCAATAATAGCCAAGTCAACTGGAGAAAGACCTAATTGTTGCCATCCAATCTTTGCAGACGTTACAATTATCTTACCTGAGTTGTCAGGGCCACTATTTTCAGTTTGCCACTTGCGTTGAAGCTCGTAGGCTTGTTCAGGAGTAATCCCATCCTCACTATTATCATATAGGATACCCATAGCCCCTGTATTTTGAAATAACTTCATACTTGCAGTCTGTGCATCATTAGATTGTTGCATAACACGCAAAGCAGCACGAAGTGGAGATTGTCCGTAAAGGTGAGAACCTTCGGTAGAATAATCTGGATTCCAATATTTAGAGTGCATTACCTTTTCAGCAGGTAAGTCTTGACTATCGTATTTAGTAGTTAAAGTGTAACCACTAACAGGATCATAGCGACCATTACTTAAAATTCTAACTAAATGGGCTGGTAATATGTAAAGTTGTTTGAATTTACCGGCGTTAAGTCCACTACTTGCACCAACACCGTACATATACGAGTTACCAGTAATTAATTTAAACCCATAATAGTTATCCATAAACTCATAATAAGACTGAAGCTCATTAGGGTTTAATAGAGTTTGTATTATCGGATGACTACTTTCAACTTCCTCAAGAGCTTTAGTTCTTAGGTGAAGTGCCTCAGCAACATCAGATGATTTAGATATATTAGACGTAAACGCCTTATATTTTTGAAAAGCCCTGTCATCTTTTACCTCATATAGAACAGGAGGGGCAGTTGCAGCCTTTCTTGTTATCAAATTTATTACAGAGTAGATGTCAGCATTATACTGATACCCCTTCTCTACATAAGTTTCGAATGTATCCTCACCCATTAATGGAGCTTTGCCTAACTGATTAAAAATCATTTGAGCATAAGCAGGGTCAATACCTTTTCGCACCATGATAGGTTGCTGTGGCTGTTTAGCCTTGAAAAAATCGAATAATCCCATTTATATGACGTACCATTTACGTTCCTTACCGAATCTTGTAAAAAAAGCACACCGAACCGCATCTAAACAATGGTTAAAGTTATCGATTGGAGTATTGGTACTTTCTCCGTTCTGCATTATCCATTGATAATTTTTTACCTCTGTGGCAATGTTTTTACTTCTTCGTGTATAGAACACTTTATATTCCTTCAATTTATTAATTCCAGCCAAGACAGAACCTTTACCTTTTTTCTGTGGCTTGACGTTGAAATTCATTTTTAAGTCCGCAATAGACTTTGGTTCTGCCGAATCGGCAAATATTTCGCTATAAGGGTCAACCCCTAACTTCTTTAAACTATTAGCAATATCCTTATTTGTCATTTTAGTTGCGTAAAACAACTCATCTAAGTATATGCTCTCACCAACCTTTACCATCCTTACACAAGCTGTAGGGTCATTAGTGAATCCAAAATCGAGTCCGTAAAAAACGTCATCTGTATTTGGGAACTCATCACACTCTTGCCAGTCTGGATAAACCAAACTTTCTGTAGCCGGTCTTGGATCTTGTTGGTATAGTGAGTTAAATATAATTGGACTTGACTCCTTAATCTTCAATAACCTCTCGGCTGATTGTCTTGATTCCCACAATGCCTCTCCGACAATTCTATTATCATATTTTCTACCATCATCTTCACTTTCACGCAAAGCAGGTAGAGTAATAATATTCCAATCATCATCTCGCTTCTCAGCTCGACCAAGTGGATCATCGTTATCCCAACGAGTTGCAATTAATAATTGCTTCCCATTGTTCTGAAGACGACTCTCTGCTACTGACGTAAACCAATCCCAAACGGTTTCTCTTACGTTCAAAGACTTGGCCTCACTATAATCTTTAATCAAGTCATCACATATCAACACATCCACGCTAAATCCTGTGAGCGAACCCCCAGTACCAACTGATTTTAGATAGCCACGCTTTCCTATAACCTCAAACATATCGTTATTACGAATAGCCTCACCACTTCTTGGTTTAGCGAGTTTAGTTTCAGGGAATATCTTACGATACTCAGGTGAATCTATAATCTTTTGAACTTCTCTGTTGAAGCGTGATGCTAAGTCAGCCGTATAGGATGCGATAACAATCTTTAGGTCAGGGTTCACTCCGAGCAGGTAGGCAGGATATAGTTGGGTTGCCAGAGTGGACTTTCCATGTTGCGGAGGCATAGAAATCATCAATTTTTTATCATCGTCATCTCTATACAGCGACATTAGCGACTCCATTATATGGTTGTGAAACCAAGTAGCGTCAAAATCCTTTTTAATAAATCTTACAAAGAACGCAAAGTCATTACGAGCTAAATCAATAGCTGCCGACTCCAATAAATTATTATCTATCTTCATTCAGTACACTCCCAGTTAAGTACCTTTCGGCTAATTGACGCTTTAACTCTTCATCCATGTCGCTTACGTCTACTTTTGTGGTTTGTGTGGCCTGTATTTCTACATTTTGCTTATCCGACCAACCGTAGTGGTTCTTTAGGGCAAATATTGCCATAGTCGAATTAGCTTGGTTTTTTAACGCAGATTCAAATATTCTATTTTCAAATCGTTGTTTAATATATTCAATCCTGTCAAGTTCGGCATCTAACTCTCTACGCTTACACACAGATTGTAAAGAATCCCATCTTGTCCTTGTCATCCCCACAACCTCTAACGCACTCCCCATAGTCATTATGGTTACGTCTTCAGTTACATCTTCTATTTGATCAATCTTAGCATTTATGTCTTCTAAGCTCATAAGCTCAGGTTTCATTGGTACTAATCTTGTTCTATCGTTTCGTGTTAGACTTTTAATGTCTTCCAGCATATTTAGTAATAGTAATTGCGATCTCTTTTAATTATTGAACGCAATATACACATTATTTTCGTCAAAAGCAAATATGTTGATAAATCGTAAAGTAGACTTGCTTATAAATATATCTTTTAGTGAAATTATCAACAACACTTGCATATTAGATAAATTTTACATATATTTGTTTTCATGTTCGCACGGCCTAAGCGAAGGAAGAGCTACACTTTATCTCACAAGGGTATTGGTTCGTGTAAATAGCTTTTGTTTTAAAGCAGAGATTGATTTTTCTTTTTTCTTTCTTCTAGGGGGACTTGTTTCTTTTATTACTTTTTTCTTTTCTTTCTTCTTACTCTTCTTCTTTGTTTTGTTTTTAATCTATCTTAAAAAACTCTCTCCGTTTTTGCGTCAGCAAAAATAGCAAGTCGATGACTTGCGGCTATCTTCATTTCCAGATTCTAATTTTTTCTACAAATATTTTTATATACCTACAATTAGGCATCTAATCGATTCACTATTATTTGTTATCCCCTATAACATTTATGTTAGGTAGTCCAAAACTATGGTGGGTTCTATTCTTATGCCCACAGGCTTGCACCGAAAAACTTATGCTAAGGTTTTTTTTACCACGTTTTTATTTATTTTATTTGCCTTTGGATATATTATCTTACTTTGCCTTTGTGGTTATTAATAGTATGGCCATACCCTACCCCACCCCATCACCCCCGTGCCTCCCGGGTAAAGTCGTGAATCATTTAAATAAATAAAAGTAAATAGAAGATCATTGATTATTTGCCTTAGACTTAAACATTTAACCAATAATTAAATTGTCATAGAAATGTCAGAAGGTAAAATAAGTGTTTATTTGTTTTAGAATATAACATAAAGCTTGTATATTTACGTCAGTAAAGGAAACAAAGAAGATCCTTTAATAAACAAACTAAACAAATAACAAATTAAAAACTAACACTAAAAACAAACATTATGAAAACTAACAACACCAAAACCAACACTAAGACAACCGGGGAAAAAGTATTCTTCGGTATTTTATTCGGCCTTATCGGTTCTTACATTGCCTTTGTTATCTCTACTATGTTTATTCCATATGAGAAATACCAGGCCTTATTAAACCTTATCTTTTAATAAATCAATTTAAACTAATTAACAATAATCAACAAACCACACACAACAATTTAAAAATCAATATTATGAAAAAGCAAATCATCATCAACAAAGTAGTAAATGTTTTAGGTTATGTTTATTTAACAATGGCCGTTTCGTCTATAGTTTGGACTATCAAAACATTAGTAGAATTAATTTAATAAATCAAATCATAAACAATTAAAAACCAAAAATTATGAACTCAGTATTATATATTCACGGACAACACGAGGGAAAATTCGATCTAGATGGAGATCAACTTAATGCCCTGGGAATAGTATTAAAAGCATTCTCAAGACACGAGAAAATCGGATGTGACGACAAAATTCATTCAATACAAATAACCGACGAATGGGTAGTAATATTAACCGAAAATGGCGTAGAGATATTAAAAGCATTTGGAACTAGAGATGAGGTAAGATTCACTAGTATCAATTCCGAATCCGGGGAGGAGAAAACCTTCGATGACTATAAATCAGCATATGAATATCAATTCATCAAGGAAGTCGACGTAATTAGCGAAAAGATAGAAACCATTATAGGATCATTAAACGAACTAAAAAAAGAATTAAACAAATAGTATTCACCTGGGGGGGATAACCCCCCATTAATAAATAGAAACCATGCACGACAAAATAGATAACAAAGTTATATTTATAGTATTCGGCTTTATAGTTATAGTAACTATAGTAAATATTCTAGCCAATTTAATTGTAAACTAATAACCATAAAAAACCAAAAGCCATGAAATTAAATTTAATAAGCAATGGGAATACCAACGCCAAAACAATAAAGAACGACGAGGAAACTTATATTTTATATTTATCTCCTTATAATTTAAACGATACCGGGAAAAATGTTTGCCCATTTGCGACGAATGGATGCGCAAAGGCTTGTTTGAATAGTGCTGGGAGGGGTAAATTTTCGAACGTACAAAAGGCAAGACGACGCAAAACAAATCTATTTTTTCAAGATCCCCAAAAGTTTACTCAGGATTTAGCCATTGATCTAGCAAAGATCAATAATAAAGCCGTAAAGGAAAACAAAACTATTTTTGTACGTTTAAACGGTACGTCGGATATCAATTTCGAGAAATTATTAAATAGGTATCTAAATATAAACTTTGCCCAATTTGTAGGCCTGAAATTTTATGACTATACAAAAGACAAAAATAAAGCTTTAGAATATTCTACAAATGAAAAAAGGGAAAAATATCGGATAACTTATTCACGTTCGGAAAACGATAGCGAAAGGGATATCCAAAACCTTTTAACTAATGGCGTAAACGTAGCGATCGTATTCGCAAAAAATCTCCCAGGGGAATACTTAGGTTTCCCGGTTATTAATGGAGATTTAACCGACCTACGTTTTAATGATCAATTAGGCGTAATTATTGGGCTTAAGGCAAAAGGCGAGGGAAAAAAAGATACAAGCGGTTTCGTTATTCAATACCAATAAAAGGCCTTATAAATAATGTATTTTTTGATCTCCAAATACTAATAAA
>Ga0181364_1000068_pt1 | contig 17142 bp, 32 predicted proteins | sample Fa13NDMM110SN_FD_130108 | JGI IMG/M metagenome (GOLD analysis project Ga0181364, IMG submission 130108) | Freshwater viral communities from Lake Michigan, USA - Fa13.ND.MM110.S.N | ecosystem: Environmental > Aquatic > Freshwater > Lake | place: USA: Michigan | collected 2013-09-24
CACGTGAAAGTCATGGGATTAAAGCAACACAAAGAAGAACCTCAGTCGTACAGGACTGGGGTTTTTCTTTTATGGGTAAACAATAGATCTCAAAGTGGGATCTATACCTGGGTCTAGGAGGGCCCTTACAATAATGGAAACACTAATTAACAGGTTTCGTGAACTTTCACGTAACACACAAATTGCAATTATCATCTCAGTATGCGTATTTACGCCTATTGTAGGAATGGTATTCGGAATCATTGGATTCATTCTCGGCTTTATTAAGTGGAGTGTTGCTATCCCAATGCTTCTCATCTTTGCTGGATACAAAGCTTATAATGTTGTATTTAATGATAATAATGAAGAAGACGAAGAAGAATATAGCTTCGATCCGTTTGCTTAATTAGCAGAAAGATTAACCCTGGAGAAATTCAGGGTTTTTCTTTTATGGGTAGATTCTAGACAACAAGTCTGGACCCAATCATGAGGAGGTTAATCTCATGAAAGAAACAACCACGTTGGTTACTCCAACACAGCCACCAGAAGCGTCATTTGACTACTTGCGGGAATCCGTGCAGATGTTCAACGAGTACTTTGTAAAAGAAGAATACGTTAGTGCATGCATCATGTCCGATCAAGTATATCGAATCAAGGCAGAGATGCTGGCACAAGCTGACGAGTCATATCGTTCAACGCTTGATCGTCACATCGAACACTTCATCGCCAACGTGTGATTTATTGTCCTTTATGGGCAATAGACAATACCTAGCAGCATTCTGTTAGAAGAAAAGAGAACTCCTTCGGGAGTTTTCTTTTTATGGGTAGTAACTAGATTACAACCTCAGCACCTTTGGGTGTGGTCAACAGTGGCTTAACAGCTCCTGTAACGAATAAATAGTAGTCGTATGCACATTCCGTACATCCGCATTAACACATTCTAGGAGGAATCGTGTTTACACTTACAATCATCATGGCTTGTGTCGTGATCAACATCCTTATTGGCCTCAACTTTGCAGTTGGATACAATAAGACAAAGGCAAAGGTAGTATCCTTCGTCTTTGGTGCACTGACATTGCCAGTAATCGTTGGTAGCATCTTTGCGTTGGTTCTTATTGAGCCAGACATGGATATGCCACGTTTCATTGTAGGCTGCTTGCTTAATAGCGGTGTAGCTCTTGCAATGATTTTTGGTGGGGTTTACCTCGCTGAAAAGGCAGAAAATGCATGCACAGGATGCAATAGCGTAAAGTGGCCATTAGGTGGACATAACGCTGGACTCTGCTGGCATTGTTCAGATCTTCTTGATGAGAAGAATACTTTGTTAGCAAAAATTGCTATTAACACACAGAGCTTTGGCAAGATTGCTCACTCCAAGTACAAGAACAGCCCAGAGGAATACTCCTTAGAGGCACAACGCACAATGTTGTTCGAGCAACTTTGGGAGCTTGAAGACGCTAAGTAATTAGCAAAAAAGAAGCGTACGCTACACATCCAGTGTAGTTGTACGTTTTCTTTTTATGGGTAGTAAATTGACCACAAGGTCAGACCCAAACAAAGGAGGCCTATCATGGCAACCATTACAATCATCGCAGCATTCGTGCTGTTGATGTCCACCACCATCCTGGTCATGCGCTGGGTGTTCCGTTCGGAATTGCGGGAGGCTGTCGATGAGACATTCTTTCTGCTGACTGATCGGACCAACCAGCTCCAGAGTAGGTTGTTGGAACTCGTCGGGGATTGGCAGCCCATCGAGAACATCATTTTATCAATCGTAAAACCGATTGTAGAAGTGAATGTTCCTAAGGTGGGCTACAGTACGTCAAACAACGTGCTGACAATTGTCAACGATGAAGGTGAGTTCATTGAGTTTAATATGTTCAATCAAAGCAAAGAGGCTTTGGACATAGTGGAAGCTCTTGTTAAGGAAGCAGAAATGCAACAAGACGAGGCAGAAGCAATTCTTGATGATCTCTATAATAATGATACCGTTAAGAAGACGGTTATTTCATCCTCTTATAGAGGAGATGAGTGGGGCGTTAAGTCCAAGCTCAGGAAATAGCAATTAAAGAATGCCACCCATCCAGGGTGGTTTTTCTTTTATGGGTAGAGGAAAGACCTCTGACCAGAAAGGTAATAATGGGCTATTCAAATCTTCACGAGGACATTCAGACAGAGTGTCCAAGCTGCAAGACGGAGCACACTGTGTCTCAGAACTTTCAGGGTTCACGGTGCCACAGCTGCAGACTTCAAGAAATTGAAGAACAAGATTCTCTTTAATTAAAAAAGAGAAACAAAAAAGAAACTCTTTCCCTTGGGGACTTCGGTCCTCAGGGGTTTTCTTTTTATGGGTAGAGGAAAGACCTCTGACCAACGGCTCTTAGGAGGGGCCAAGTAATGAAAGCAAAAGCATACATTCCGAAAGAGAAGTATGTTATTGAAGTTCCTAAGTTCCATGATCGCATTGAGGCCATGGAACATGCTATCGCACACCATAAACGTGTACGGTGGTTCCGCTTACACAAGGACATTCCTGTTCACCAGGATGTTATATATGGTTGCGGTTTGATTTGGGATTACAAAAACATGAAACTCAAGAAGCTGAATGCTGAACAGTCTGCAGAAGCCGAAAAGGCAGAACGCATACTATTCCAGTTTCTTCGTTCAATCGAAGCACTGCAGCAGTCACAGGACAAATAGTTCTGTTAAAAAAAGAAACTCTTTCCCTGGGATCTTCGGATCCTGGGGTTTTCTTTTTATGGGTAGTAAATTGACCACAAGGTCAGACCCAACTCACGGAGGTAAAACGTGAAATACAACAAAGAAACAGCAAAACCAGAAGAAATGGTTTCGGAAGAAATATACTTCTGGATCGTGCAACTTGTTCAGGGTCCAGTCTATGGAACAGGCTTGATTCGAGAGACAGAACTTGTCACTAAGAAGTACGAGCGTGTTGATGCACTCATTGAAAAGTGGGAAGACATGATCAACAGTGGCGAATATTACGTCAGTGTTATCGCAGTTGCAACAAAAGAGCACGAAACATACTCTTTGTAAACACCTGCAATAGGAACATACCTAACAGCGTTCTGTTAGAAGAAGAAGGAAACTCCCTTAGGGGGTTTTCTTTTTATGGGTAGGGTTGAGATCCCTGCTTAGAAAGGTAACAATGGAAACAAATTGGTGCGGATGCATGAAAGTGCACACGTTCAAGGAGGGCATTGCTGACTTGTTCAGTCGTGATCTTGTGGAAGGAAAGCGTCGTGGAGAAATCTACGAACTTTTTGAAGCAAAGAGCATGGCAGAGTTCAAAGATGAAGCGAGCGACATCGCATGGGGTGTTGGTCGTCTCATTGGAGCACTGATGAACAAGGCATACGTACGTGTACCCGGAGACAAGATTCACTACAATAAGGTAGTGGCTCGTGTTGAGGCATACGGATGCATGAGGAGCAAACGCTTCCTCGTGGAAGGTAAGTGCCCTAACAGCTAATTAAAGCTGGTGACATTTCCTAGTAGCGTTCTGCTAGAAGAAGAGAAAGACTCCCTTAGGGGAGTTTTTCTTTTATGGGTAGTAATTTGACCACAAGGTCAGGCCCAAATTCACGGAGGTAAAACGTGGAAACAGAAAACGGGGCAGCAACGACAGCTGCAGTACTGGTTGGCCAAATAAGGTCAATCAAATTCATCAATGAAGAAGGACTATCTGATTCCAGATTTGTTTTAGTCACTGCAATTCTCAGTGACTCAGACTTGGTTCAGGTAATGCTGATTGGCTCTTTCCACTTTGCGGGAAAGAATGATGTACTTCTCTATAAAGATGAGAAGCCATCATTAGAAGCGGATGCAATTCAAACGGATCTTCGGTTCCCTGTATTGCGTGCAAATCTTGGTCATGTGTACTCAGTTATTTCTTCCGAAACTCGGGAACTTCTGTACAAGATGCTTAACTTTTCTGGACGTGACATATCCAGAAAAGGATTAATGGATCAATCCAATTGGATGCGACAGGACTACTTCCGTGAGGAAATGAATGCAATGAATGCAATGATTCGAATTGCTCTAACAAAGAAAGGTGAGTAAGATGAAAAGAATCATCGCATCAGCAAAAGTAGGACCAAACAAGGACATCCTTGTGGTTCTCAAGTGGAGCCAGGACAAAGGCTTTTATGCCATTGTGGATGGAAAAACCAAATTTCCTAAGATGGAAGATGGAGCAACTGACGAAAAGTGCGCTCGTGCATGGCTCAATATGTGGCTCCGTAAGCACAACTATATTGTTTAGTTGAACTAACGAACATACCTAACAGCATTCTGTTGGAAGAGAAGAGAACCCCTTCGGGGGTTTTCTTTTTATGGGTAAACACTAGACCACAAGTAACCCAAGTGGTCACAATAGACATGGGAGGTTAATCCATGTTAGTAATATTCATTGTGGCGTTCGTCGTCACCCTCACAGCTGCAGTATACATGCAATTCAGTTCACAAGCTGAGAAGTATGTTCTGCAGTACAGCCCAGATGCTGATGCATTCCTTATCCTTGGATCTGGAATCATGGGCGTATTGAGCTTGCTTGCATTGGCCAACTCAGGGCTTAACATTTATGTAGGATTTGCAGTCTTATTATTTGGTTGGGTTCCGTGTGCTCTAATTGGAGTACGCATTGAGAAGATCCGAGAAAACTTGTGCAAACAGCGTGCATTACCTGCGGGTCATAACGCTCAACTTGCAGCATCTTTCGGGATGTCAGAGTTTGATAAAGCTGGCACTTGTGAAAAATGCCTTAAGAAAGGGCATGTTCGTAGGTACTTTGATCAGCAGCACGGGTGGATTCTTTCACTTTGTGTTGACAGTATAAGGTGCGATGCAAATGTAATTTATTGTGTTGTGGATTTTGCAGATGACTTTGTTCTCTATACGGGGACATGGGAAAATTGCAATCAAGTAATGCAAGAAAACTACGGAGGTCTGCAAGTTATACCTCACGCAAACATTACCAAACAAATGTGGTTGCAACTTCGTAACCAGCTTTAAGATAAAGCAATAAAGATTACCCTTGGGGACTTCGGTCCTCAGGGGTTTTCTTTTTATGGGTAGTCCTCAGGTATCAAAGCCTGGGCCCAACAAAAGGAGAAATCCATGTTCCAGTCCAAATTTGAGGAAACTCAAATTAAAGAAAGGATTTGTCACCAATACGGGCTTGCGCTCGGCTTGGCAATCATCAAGGTTGCAGACAAAATCCACACCAGTAACAGCAAGTTGAGCTACGCACAGTGCTCACGCAAAGCGATCAGGTGGGTGTTTGACACATTCACTCGTGAGCGGTTGCAGGACTTGCAAAACAACAAGTGAGTTTTAACTCATGACCAAGGTTGACCACCTATGTATATTTTCATAACAGTCAAGAAGAGCCACACATCCAGTGTGGTTTTTCTTTTATGGGTAGTAATTAGACCACAAGGTCAAACCCAAATTCACGGAGGTAAAACGTGGAACAAAACAAAAACGGGGCAGCAACGACAGCTGCACAAACACGAGTAAATGATCTCAAAAAGATCATCCTGGAAATCAGAAGTAAAGACGTTGGAGAAGATATTGAGGAAGACTCATTTATTGTCATGCCAAGGTTGTTCGTTGACAATGGGTACATGGGTTTCCATGTTGTGGTTCAAGTATGGGACCACAAAGCTTCAGACGAAGAGAAGCATTGGAACTTCTCTCTTTGGTTATGGGATGGACACAACCAGTATCCAGGTGAAGAGCTGATCCATTGTGAGATGGTTCATGATTTTGGAGATGCATGGTTCTCAACGAGAGAGTCTCTTGTTTCCATTGCCAATCACGTTGCTTCCTACTGGGAAGCTATGGTCAAATAAACAAACAAAAAGAATACCACACATCCAGTGTGGTTTTTCTTTTATGGGTAGGTGTTTGACCACAAGTAAAAGCCAATAACAAATTCCAAGGAGGAAACATGGCCCCAAACACCAACAGCGATTACGTACTCGAGATTCTCGAACAAGTAATAGCACACACAAAACAGGTAGTAGAAAAAGGATACTGCAATTGCTTTTGCAATGCATATCATTCAGATACTGAGAAAACTGCACAGTTCAACTGTGTTCCCGCAGAACGCCTTTACAGCGTAATGCGAGGAGAAGAACAGAACTACGAGGAGGATGTCAACAACATCACGCCTTTTAAGTTCATCTGGATGGATAACAACATTCAGGATCGCAACTGGTTCTTGTAACCTAGTTGTAAACACCTACCCAAAAGATAAAGAATACCACACATCCAGTGTGGTTTTTCTTTTATGGGTAGACACTAGACCTCAAGTCTCCCAACCGTTAAAGAGTGATGCGGTTCAATTATCACTCAACAACATGTTCCAGGAGGAATCATGGCAAACATCAAATGTGTCGCTTGCAAAGGCGTACACCCAACAGTGTCCGAGATCAAGGCATGCCACATGGCAAACAACGCCTTCATCGGAGACAACAACAACAGCACCATCAAGACCACCAAAGTTGAGAAGGCTAAGAGCTACAAGCTTTTCACCTTTGACACCGAGGCTGCTCGTGATGCGTTCATCCAGGCAACCCCTGGTGCACAGGTGCTAACGACCAACGTCAAGAAGGTAAGCGTGTTCAACCAGGACACTGATGCCTACGAGATGGTAGTAACCAAGACCTTCAAGGTCATCGTTAAATAATCCATTGACAAGGTGTGAGCTAGAGGTCAGCTCTCACCAAGTCGGGATTATCAGAGCAAAGGAGTCAGAAATGGCTTATCAAGGCTGGCACACCAAATGTAAAGTTTGTGAATGCACACTGCGGCCAGGAGAGGGAGAGTTCATCTCTTACCCATTCCAGCAGGCATTGTGCACCAAACACTTTGCAGACTGGAAACAGAACATTGCAGATCGCAAGGCTACAGCAAAAGCCAAGCGTGAAACAAAACAACAGAAGAAGCTGAACAAGCCAACACTGTTTGACTAACTGAGTCTTCGGACAAGGTGAGGAGAGACCCCTTCGGGGGTTTCTCTTTTATGGGTAGTAAACAGACCACAAGGTCAGACCCAAAGTAAGGAGGCAGAAATGCCAAAGGTACACAACAGACACAAGAACACAGCACCACCAGATGCTGTCTACATTGGCCGAGGTAGCAAGTGGGGTAACCCGTTTGTTATTGACAAACATGGCTCACGAAGCGAAGTCATTGCCAAATACGAGGAGTATATCCTTGAAAAGCCAGAGCTTCTTGCACAACTGCATGAGCTTAAAGGAAAAGACGTGGTGTGCTATTGTGCACCGCAAGCATGCCATGGGGACATTTTAGTTCACTTGGCTAACAACCCTGAGGAGGGAAACAAAATGGCAACAAAGCCAACCTATCACATTGCGTTTACTGGACATCGTCCAAATAAACTCGGTGGTTATGATGACAACAGCCCTAAGCGAATAGCTTTAAGGCAAGAAATTCAAGAAACATTACAGCGTGCTGTAGTCAAGTACGGAAATACTCATGAGATTATTGTTATCTCGGGTGGTGCTCTTGGTGTAGATCAAGATGCTGCTCGTGTTGCATATCAAATGAACATTCCGTTTATTGTCGCACAGCCGTGTAAGAATCATGAATCAAAGTGGCCTAAGGAGTCACAGGTCAAATACAAGAAGATGATTGAGTTAGCTCATGAAGTTGTACTTGTAAGCGATGGAACATATCCTGAACTTGGAGCTAAGTGCATGCAAGACCGTAACATTTGGATGGTTGATCACTGCGATGCTTTGATTGCTGTTTGGGATGGAACATCAGGCGGAACAGCTAACTGTGTTGGATATGCGAAACGTGTCGGCAAACCAATTGTCTACATTGACCCAACCAACATTGTTTAACTAACAATAAAAATAAGAACATACCTAGTAGCATTCTACTAGAAGAGAGAGAGAACCCCTTCGGGGGTTTTCTTTTTATGGGTAGATCCTAGGTCTCAAAGTGGGACCATCTACTCACATAGTGTGGACATGACTCATAGGAGGGATCATGAACCTATACCAAAACCAAATTCAGGCGTTGAAGTTCCTGCTGAAAAGCTGGAGCAACAATCCTGAAACACTTGTAGGAGAAATCCTTGACGAGGTTGAGGTTGTGCAAAACACAATTATCAAACTTGAAGAGGAAATCAAAGACCTCAAGGGAACCATTCAGTGCATGGGGGACGAAGCCAAGCAATCAGACGAGTATGTTGAGCTAATTGAAAATCACATTAGCTACCTTTCTTGTCGAATTGACGACTTCCTTCCAGAACATCTGATGCCAAAGAACAATCGTCGTAGCATTAGCCACGGCGATTATCCAGGCTTTGAGATGAGCTTCCAGCAAGTGGGTGTGATCAATTACCTTATGGGTAAGAAGATCATTCCTCAGAACAATCTGAACAACCTTGTTGAGATTCTTCAAGAATGGAATCCGTGGACCTTTGAGGAATCAGTTCGTGCAAAGAATGCATGGGCTGCGCAAGCAATTGCAAAGTTGGAATCACTTCCAGATAAGTAGTATTTACTACTAACAGAGTAGTATTTACTACTAACAGAATAGAGGGAACCCCTTGCTAGTCATCCACACGGGCTAGTAAGGGGTTTTCTCTTTATGGGTAGATCCTAGACCACAGGTCTGGGGTTACAACCCAAACCGCGTATGGACGGTCTTCCATACACCTACAGCACAGGAGGTGCTAACATGCCGTTTCACGGTATCGTAAGGCGTGCAGGTAAGTGGTTTCGACTACTGACCGATGCGCCGCTTCTTGAGGGCGACCAAGTCCTTGAGGAGTTCAACAGTGGGTCTTACACACCCGCCTTCCTCAACCAATTCTTCTCGGGTAAATACCGAGTAGAGGTTCGGAAGCACAAGTCCCGTCGTAAGTATGCTGGTTCAAAGCATGCTCCCGGTGTGACAAGTGAAGAGCTGTTTTCTAGTGAAGTAATTCGCTGGTCAACCGCTTCAGAGCAACACATAGTGCGAGTCAAGGGCAACCAAGGCTGGCTCTCTTGCTTCAACGAGATTGGACTCATTATCCAAAACTCGAAGAAGATGTCCAAGAGGCTAGCTGAAATTGTCAGGACGACTTGTGCTTGGTTGTACGTAGAGGATGGATCTCTCAGTATTGAGGTCATCGAACATTCCCTCCCAGAGAGGTATGTAGATGGCATCAGTGCAATGAGCCGTTCTCTTGCGTGCAGCTGTATCATGTCCAACACCAACGCAACACGTCGGTGGAGGGCTCGTGAACTATGGAAGATTCGCACTGGCCAAACAGCCAATGTAATCTTTCGGATGCTCACGCCAGATGGATTGATTAAGGGTAATGCCTTTGTCCTTCCCCGAAAGATGATGAATGGTTATGACGTTCGCACGTTTGCACCAAACATCAAGTCCGAAATCCGTACCAATGGATGGCAATGGGTAACAATCGAACCAACTTATGGAGCAATTCCAATTAAGTCGGACGATTTAACTCATGCTATCTATCGTGGGATTAACGGTCTGTATGACGACGCAACTCTACTTGCTTCTCTATCAGGAATGTTGAAGAATTTCTTCAGCGACCTTATGGAAGGCAAGCGTTCTGAGTGGCTTACTCGTTTAGCTAATGCTGAACATGTAGTCCATGAAGACGATGAAGAGCGTTTTAGTGCAGATCGTGGACTGGTCGGCATCCTTCAGGATAGAATCGCTGAGCTTTACAAGCTTGGTGTTTCGTTGACTGCTAGTCAGACTCTCATGTTCTTGAGTGTCAATGGCTTACGCAAGCAACTCCTGACGGATAAGACAGTAGATGACGGTAACGGTAATCACAGGAAGTTACGCTCCTGGGAAGACAAGACCCGTCATTGGTTTCCTGTGCCATGGGCATACTCTGCTCATATCATGACACAAGAAGCCTTGCAACTCTTCGGATTCCCTGTAACAAGCAGGAGCTGGGGCTATTATCATAAAGCTACTCATAGTTTTGTGGTACCCGGTGAATTCTTTGACAAGCACTACGCTGACCATGGTGGTTGGGACCTCGACGATTCTGTCAAGGTTCATATCCGATTCATCAAGTTTCCTAACGGAGACATCAAGCCAATGGCTATCCTGCTACGCAACCCAAATGACTTTGGTGAGTGGAGCATGATTCCTGTAGCAAAGGCTGGACCTGTATTTCATCAGTACACGGAACAACCTCCTGTAGTGGACTACGAGCAACTAACAACATTAGTTCCTCAGTTCTCTACGGTCAAGGATAAGCTAGACATTGGTAATCTTCCTGGTTCTCTCACTTTTGGTGAAGAGTTCTCATTGGAAGATGAGCTGCGTGTTCGCACAACTGCTCTGATGTTTCCTGCTGGAACTGGTGGTGCCGTACTGCCAAAGATGCTCCATGCTGCCCTCGTCGGTGGTTATCTGCCCAAGCTATATGCTCCCAATGAGGAAATCATTGATGCACTACAGCAAGGGTCAGCTACACCTGAGGACGTCATGGTCATCCAACAGTACGTGAGCTACATCTTCTCACAACTTGCTATGGAAACTGGCGGTGAAATCGATGCATTCTGGTACAATACCAGACTGTTCGAGGCACTTGCTGACGACCATGGCTTGCATTGTGGTGAGTTAGAGGATTCCCCTTGGATTTCTCTGCACACTCAACGTGAGGAGATGGTTCAGTCTGCGCTTAAAGCAATGACTAACTGGCTCAATGCTACCATCACAAAGCCTGAACTCTTGGATGAGATCGAATGGACAACTGAAGAATATATCAGTGCACCAAACGAGCTCAACAAGATCAAGGCAGCAAAGAACCGATCCCTTAACTGGGTGGCTGAATTCGTTCAGTTACTTGAGGAATCGGATGCCGAACATGGCGAAGAACGTACGAATCGTAAGATCCTGCGTCTAGCCAACCAAGCATTTGCTGCCAAGGATCAGTACCCAGGTGCTAACCATGATCAGTGGCTGTACAGTTTCTCTGCAAAGAGCGACAAGCAGCCAGTGGATTGGTTCATCCGAGCACTGAAGGCTCAACAGTCCTGACCTAGTCAGTCAGAAGAAGAAGGGATTCCCTCTGCTACACATCCAGTGTAGTAGGGGGTTTTCTTTTTATGGTGACAGGGTAGACCACAGGCCTCTAGCTAGACCTCAGGTCTTGCCCCAATCCTCAAGCCTAACCTCAGGTTTCCGAGTAAAAGATTTATAATTATAAGTCTCATATTCTAAATTCGGGGGGTGGGTTTGGCCTGACCTCAGAGTTGGGCTAAAAAGAAGGGACGTCACAGTGGCGTTCTAAAGTCTGCTCAAATCTTTATGGTTTGTTCAGAAAAGAAGGGAGACTCGCGTGCCCTTACATAACAGCGAGTAGATACTTTGGAGGTATCATGTCCACATTAACCACATTCATCGTTGCTGGCATTGGCGGTAGCGGTGCTAAAGCAACAGCTATCAACTTTAAGAAGACTGAAGACAACATCGGTCTTTGGGCTTGGGTTGCTAACGACACTGCTTCTCGGATTCGTCCAGGAATGAGCATTGTCGCTGAGCAAGTCTCGTTTGGCAAAGTTGAGACCCACTACGAAAAGGCTGGCGTTGTTACCGAACTCAAGGTACCAAAGCGTCAAGTCTTCTTCGGCGGTGCTCTAACCATCAAAAAGCCAGAGTCACAGCCACTTGCTCCTGTTTCCGTCAACTTTGAAGACGGTTGCGACGAGTATGCTGCTGCGTACGACAACAAGAACCAAACAACTGAAGACGTTTCCGAACCCTTCTAGTTGCTTGGGCCTTGTGCTCTGCTCTTGAATCAGGTGCCTCAGCATCATTCCTTTATTGGTTTGATGCTGGGGTTTACCTTTATTTTTTCCAGTCACTCGTTGACCCACTCGCTTCGCTCGGGGTCCACTCGTGCCTGGACAGTCGCTACGCGCCTGGTACGCCATTATGGTTGTACTGGGTTTTACATTTTTTCTAAAAGAGTTAGACCTCAGGGTTCTAAACCTTTTTATTTTTGGGCTTTACCCCCAAGATCACCTAAAAACCCATCTGAAAAGAAGGGGTAACACCCAAAAGCTTCAAGGAGAAACATGAAACTTTCAGAAATAACCAAAAACACACTACGCGCACGGGATCTCATTGATCTTGCTAACGCCCAACTCAACAAAGCGGAATCAACGCTTGACCTTGTTCAATGGATCTCACCCTCAGGTGACCTCTACATTGAGCCAAAATCAGCAATCATCGACATAATCCACAACGGATCTTGGAAATAACAAAATTTGCATGACACCTCCCGGTTGTGGATGGTCAGTTTAATCGCTGGCCATTCACACTGGTGTCTTGTTTTTTATTTTAGGGTTTAACCCTAAGACCACCTAAAAAGAAGGGCTATATAAAAGGAGATTTTATGCCTGAAACAATATTCAATTCATATTTCTTAGTAAATTTTAAATCAAACGTCATTATAAAATGGGGTACTGAAATAGAAATGCAGAAATTACAATACGAATTTATTTATTTAGATTTAAGTATAGTTACATTTGAAAATTTAACACAAACAATGAAAAGCTCACTAGAGTTTTACACTAACAATAAGGAGACATACTAATGTCAGTAATAATCAACCGTCTACGCTGGCTTTCGCTTGGCGTATATCTAGGAGCATTCATCATGTGCTTTATAGAAACATATTCTAAAAATGATGACAAAAAGATAGACCTAACTCAAAACTGGTCTAACTACAAACACAATCACAATAAAGAGACAATCAATGTCTAAATTTATCCGTAAATATTTCATACCAAATCGCTATGGCATGGTAAAAACACCTGAAGGATTGCTCCCACTACAATATTTTTGGTGGGATCATAAACATGATTATATAAAAATTTCATGTTTATTTAAAGGTCACAATTGGCATACATATAAGGTTGATCTTTATGATCCAACTGTCAAAATGCATTTACCAAAAGCTTTTATCAAATGCTCTCAATGCGGAAAAAACAAACAAACAAACAAGGAGACAACAAATGCGTAAGCATCTCGCAGTAGCATTCACCACAGTGTGTTTCGTCATCGGTTTATACGCCGGCGACAAAGCACGCTCTACATTCATGAAAAGGAAATACGCATGAACAGTATAACACAAGAACAAACACTACAGCTAATCGATAAAATCAAAGCTAAAAATCCATCCGCACTAGGCAAAATGTCAGACGAAGAAGCAATCAAGCAATTCTGGAACTCTCACAATTTATTTACATACATGGATTCTCTAGAAATGATTGATGCTGCGGCACGTGAAGACAGGCTATATCACCATAATGGTGGTCAAGCTTACATTCGCATGTCTATGGATCTCGATGTTCTTATGATTGTTGATCACACATCAGCAAATCGTGCAAGAATTTCACTCCATGACGGTACCGCGTACTTCAAAGAATGCAAAGACTATAACTGGTCTCACTCTAAGCGTTTGCGTGAACACCCAACCACTATGGTTGAATGGTACACAAAGCATACACTGTTAACAGAAATGCAGGCAGTGTAATGTGGTACTGGTACTTAACTGGTATGGTGACAGCCTTCACATTCGTATCTCTTATTATTAATTATATGTTAATAACAGGTTTTATGAATGTGGTTGTTCGCCGGCCTCAAAAAGAACAGCTAAGTATTATCTACAACTGGGAAGATCACACAGATCCAACTAGACGTGCAGTCTAATCTAAAACATCTTGTTAGTCTCTTGTCCCTACAAAAAAGAAGGGAAAGGAGGCTAACAGATGTTCGATTGGATTACAGATATGTTCCTAGCGATATTAGAAGTATTTCTACCTGGAAATAACTCAGAATAAAAAAAATTACCTATCCACCCCTAAACAAACAAACAAAACAAGGAAAACAACATGAATATAGAAACAATTTCAAAATTTACAGGCAAAATCACAGCAAAGACTTTTGTTGGTGTTAAATCAGCACCAAGCAAAACAGGCAACAGAGCAAAGTCAATTAAAGACGCGTTCTCTGCTGGCTTTGTAGAAGTGCTTCCTGCAAAAGATGAATCAGTTGAAACGGAAGAAATCGATCTGGATGAAGATCTTGATTTCAACGCCACATTTAACAGCTGATTCAAGTAAAACAGTAAATAAAAAAAGAAGGGTGTACACAGATATACCCTTTAATCACCTATTAATCATAACTAAACACATAAGGAAACATATAATATGTCAATTTTAGACAAATTCAAGCTTGATAATTCACTCTTCTCGGCAATCGCTGAGAACATTGATTCACTCGAGCCAACTTCAAGCACTCGGACCCTCACGGTTGGTAAGACAATCGACTTCAAGGGTACAATCAACGGCATTGAAGTTCCAGCTCAAGCGACTCTTCGTGAAGCAAGTCTCACACGTTTGTCGATTCTTGACCAAACTTCACCATATACTGGCAAACAGTACTACCTCGTTACAGGCGTTATGAACCCTGTACAGATGGACGTAACTGTTACAGTCGATGGCGAAAAGATTGGTCTTATCGACTTACTCCACAAATTCGTCAATGAAAGTGGTCAGGATCTCGATCGTGATACTTTCGAGGCACGTCTTATCCGCAATGGTTTCAACCTCAACGGTGGACAGCGTTTGTTCTTCCAGCAATTTGGTGCTAACGAAGCAGGCTTTAAGCATGCAATCGAAGCATTCAAGGCTGCAGGTGCAATCGATGTTACTGGTCGTATTGACAACCCTGGTCGCATTGTTGCTGCATATCAGCACCAGACTGGCGTTCCATTGACCAGCTTTGAAATTGGTACCACTGACCGTAGTAAGTCACGTACCAACCAAGGCTTCGTTGACTTTGTTGATGCTACTGTAGATTCGTTCCAACGTGTCTATGGTTTGCGTATGCAAGCTCACCTCCTCGGTACAAAGATGGAAGGACTCAGCCAAGCTAAACTCGCTGAAGCCGAAAAGAAGCGTCAAGCACTTCTTCAGATGGCTAAGCAATGGGTCGGCAACTGGGCTGGTTCGCAACAGCGTATTCTCGTCACACCTTCTGGTGCTAAAGAGCCACAAGACATCTATGACCCAGTGAATGCCCCTTGTGGTCGTTTCACCATGGTTGTCAATGGCAATGAAGTTCCATGTGACCTTTGGAGCAACTCAGCTCGTGCAAACTCTGCAACAATTGAGTCAGCCCCAATGGTTGCTTTGAGCGACGAGAAGCCATTCTAACATTTTCCTCCTAGGAAATATCCTGAGCACGATATCAAAAGGCTCACCCTTCGGGGATTACAGTCGAACCGTGTACACCTAGTGTGTATGCGCGTAGAAACCCGCATAGTTAGCGGGGAAAACCCTCTCGCTAGTATATCGAGAATGCTCTAACTAAATATACTACCCACGGGTGCCTAGAAGGTAATGACTCCCCTGAATATAGCCTTCCCCCGCAATATCCAGCTGGAAGATACATGAGTAGATGCAAATTCTACCACACCCACTACATAAACCTACATAAATATATATAAATATTTTTTTATTCATACAAAGAAAGAAAAACCATGACAACAGAAACAATAAAACTTATCACACAACAGCAAGATTTGATTGAACAATACCGTTTGGTAGTTGAATCCTACAAAACCAGCAAAGAAAAGCTCTATGACCTTCTCGAAGCACTACTCACAACATTGAAGATGGATGACCCAGCTGCCAAAGCACTAGTTATCAAGCATCTGACACAACTTGTAGAGGAGAGAAAGTAATGAGCGAACCAATGCTCACACCATGTATAGTTTGCGAAAAGGCTGTGATGTATCTATGGAGAAACGATCTCCCAGGTCTATCTGCAGAAAACCTTGATGGTGGCGTCTACATGACCATGATAGCTGGCTATGGTTCTGTCTTTGACATGAACGAATACCAAGCAATCATCTGTGACGACTGTCTCGACAAAGCCGTACAGAGAAACCGCGTAGTGTTCGTCAAAGAACATTCCTTTGGTAACACCTGGGACCCCAACAGTCAAACTTGGGATCCAGACATCTAAATACCGTGTGTGTCCCGGATATAGTCTACTTATGTATTCTATATCTGGGCATATACATTTTTTATTTTAACATAAGGCGCAAAGCGCCGAACTTTCAGATCATTTTTAAGAAATGGGGAGCGAGCGAAGCGAGCGACCCTTAAAACCTGCAAAGTTCTATTATATTTCTTCTGTATAGGTTGCAATGCCCGTATAGGGATGATACAATCATATCCTAAGGCAATACAACATTTAATACAGGAGAAGCATAACTATGCCACGGCAACATCAATCCAGCCAAATGAAGAAGGTACTATCCGAACTTAAGCGGTTAGGATTCGAAGTTGAAAGAGGCAAATCAGGCACTTATAAGATTATCCCCCCTCCGGATATTAAGGGCCCAATATACACAACACATGGGACAGAGTCAGCCCTCCATCCTATGAGACGTGACTTTAAAAAATATTATAATATACAGCTTCCTGTATAGGAATTGTATTGTCGGCAAGGGTCGGTTGAAGGAATGGTGGTCTCCTTCGCCGGCCTTTTTGCTATCTCGGCATTGGTAAAGATTTTTATTTTAAAAACTATAACCCAAATCGCCGCATTGCAAATACACATAATTGCCTAGTATATAATACTACCCCATATACGTATACATAATAGGTTCTACCCCTATTGTTTCACGCGCAAATGCCTACTGCTCAGCTGCCTTATAGGCACTGACATGTATAATTTTTGTTAACCAAAGTACTGTTACCCTACCTTTTCAAGTGGGGGCCCAGTACAAAACCGTTAATGAACAAGTTTATCCACACTATCCACAGCCCTAACTGGGGATATCTTATTATTATATTATAAACTAGTATATAGTTGTCCACACATATAATGCCTAATACAATCAGTTTAAACAAAGACATGATGAAGACATATTCTCCTACCCTATATCCCCCTGTATCAGTATCTTATACTAGATCAGAATCTATATCACACAAGCTAGGTTTGTCCTTCGGGCGAACCGTTAAATATCTCACTTCAAAGAAGGGAAAGAAGAAGGCACTACAGAGCTACGTTATAGCTGAAGGTATATTCACTATCACC
>Ga0181364_1000069_pt1 | contig 16947 bp, 18 predicted proteins | sample Fa13NDMM110SN_FD_130108 | JGI IMG/M metagenome (GOLD analysis project Ga0181364, IMG submission 130108) | Freshwater viral communities from Lake Michigan, USA - Fa13.ND.MM110.S.N | ecosystem: Environmental > Aquatic > Freshwater > Lake | place: USA: Michigan | collected 2013-09-24
GTAGTTCTTATATTTATAAAAATGATGTACCACTATATCTACAAGATAAACCAAAAGGATTCCGATAATATCTACATCGGTATTCACAGCACGTCAAATATAAATGACGGTTACATGGGATCGGGAGTAAACCTTCGAAGGTTAATGTCTGAATTAGGCAAAGACGCATTTCAAAAGGAAATCATTTCACATCACAAGACCAGAGAGGAAGCGTTAGAAAAAGAACGTGAGATTGTAAACAAAGACTTTGTTATGCAACCAAACGTTTTGAATATAGCGTTGGGCGGTGGCGGTGTAAATATTTGCAAGGCTAAAAGAAAGCAATTAGTAGTAATCAACAAGAAAGAACTACGCAAGTATTCTAAACCATTTGATGTTGACCATTACTACACATTGAAACTTCAAAACTATACGTTTTTAGCACGAAAGAAATACCTTATCTTTGATACAGCAATAGCAAACGAAATTCCTAATATGCTAAAACTAATTAGCGAATGGTACAACGACGATAAGTTAAACAAAGATGCAAACGCTTACATCAAAAAGTTAATGCGTTACGACTTCTTTCAAAACAATCTGTTTATTGAGAAAAGGAAACGTCAGTTAACAATAGCATTATGAGTGAAGAAAAGAAAGAAAAGTCGCAAAACGCTACACTAAAAAAGAACGCTATGCTAAAAGCATTGGAAAGTACTTTGGGTGTGGTAACGTCAGCGTGTGAAGTTGTTGGAATAGATAGACGCACACACTACCGTTGGATGAATGAGGACGAAGCGTATCGTGTGCAGGTTGAATCGTTGACCGACCTTGCTGTTGACTTCGCAGAAAGTCAGTTGTTCGAATTGATTAAGGGAGCGCATCGCGAGGTGTCAACACCAGATGGTGAAGTAATCCGTATTCAAGACGCACCCAATACAAGCGCAACAATTTTCTATTTGAAGACGCGAGGAAAGAAACGAGGGTACGTTGAGCGAAGTGAAATTGCAGGTGTGAATGACGCTCCTATACAAATAATCATAAACGATAAGCTGTGAGCAAAGCAACACTAACTTTTGACCTTGACGACAGGGACGATCGTATTGAGTTCGAGCGCATGATGAAGGCGCGCGATATGGCAATGTTACTTTGGGAGTTACACATGAACGGTTATCGCAAGTTCACCAAGTACAACGACAGACAGGAAGGCGCGTATCAAGAAGGAATCGAAGAAGTATTCGAATACATACGCGAGCTGCTGAAAGAACATCAAATAGACGTTGAACAATTAATCGTATAACAATGGCGGATATAACAATGTGCGAAGGCATTAACTGCAACCAAACAAACAGCTGTTATCGGTATCTCGCAAAGGCGAACCCATACCGACAAAGCTACTTTGAAAAAACACCTGTATCGAAGGACGGCGACTGCGAAATGTTTTGGGACACGCGAGAAATAAAATCGCACCCGAAAGGGTAACGCAATATGCAAAATCAACATAATCGTAACCGAAGGGGTACGAATTAACCGTAGTTGAATTGACTATATTTTGGCACGATGTGAAAATTACTGCCGTATTATAGTGACACTTTATAATGTGGTTTCGTCGCAAGTATAGGAGATTTTTGCGACAAAGAACGAAGAACTAAACGTATAATAAGTAATAACAAATAAAAATAATATGATTGGAAACTTGATTAAAACACAAAGTGGTGTTTATGCCTTTAACCACAACTTCCCAAAGCATTGCAAAGCGGAAGATTTCGCAATTGTAAATACTTCAATCCAAGACCTTGACGCTATGTATAACAAAGAAAAGAATTGTTTTGTTGAAGCAGTTAATTGCAGCACCGAAACTTCAAGATGCGTTGAAATTGTAGCGAATTCAACAGAAAAAGAATACATTGAATATCACAAACGATAATGAGCGAAAACAAATTAAACTTCTTGCGGTCGCAGATTGCAATGTTTCACCCCGAATGGACGAATGAACAAGTACACATGGAAGCGATACGCGTACACGAAGAAGCGAACACAATCGACGACGACGACGAAGGGTGTCTTTATTGCGGTTCGTAGTCAACAAAACAATTGATATTGTAGAAAATAAACAACAAACAAATGAGCATAAAAGTAAGCATCCCAGCTGACTATTCTTCAATCAGCGTCAAACAATACGTTGACTACCACAGCGCGAAGAACGACATCGACAAGTTGGTTTCAATTAGTAACCTACTGAAAGAACAAGCGGAACAGATTCCCTTTCAACACTTGCCTACATTAATCACAGCGTTCGAAGGAACACTATTGAACGAATCAGCAAAGTTCTTTGAAACGATAACAATCAAGGACAAAGACTTCGGTTTTATTCCTGACCTTTATTCTATATCAATGGGTGAGTACGCTGACATAAGCACCTGGGCATCTGACGTGAGCGTGAACATGGTCAAGATAATGGGAACGCTTTACCGCCCCATCGACAAACGCGTAGGTGCGAAGTACACAATCGTTCCACACAACAAAGCAACGCGCGAGCAGGTGCAACACTACGTTGAGCAAATGACACTTGAACAATTCAACGGTGCGATGCTTTTTTTTTCGACTTTGCTCAACGAACTAAGCAACACTTCGCTAGATTATTTGGAGAACGAAGTGAAGAAGTTGACGCAGGAGTTGACGCAGGAGTTGACGACCGAGAAGGACTGAATCAGGTCTTAGGACGCTACGGTTGGTATCACCTTTTCATGGAAGCGTGCGGACGCGACATAACAAAGTTGGACGCAATTACGGAAAAAAGCGCGTGGGAGATATTTACTTATATGACTTACCTAATAGATTACAATTATGTCGAACGTTCAAAGCTACAACGCCTTAATAGATAGATTCCACGCATTCGCGTCGGGACACTTTATTCTTAAAAGATTTTCACACGGGCAGATTGAAGTCTCCGACCTTGAAAAGTTTGGTGAATATCCATTCATGCACGTCGTGCCTTCGAACGTGACGTATGCAAAAGGCATGAAGACGTTTAGTTTTCAGATTGTCCTTGCAGATTTACCACGCGACAAAGAAGATAAACCCGAATACCAACGCGAAGTATTAAGCGACCTTCAACGGATCGCGGAAGATTTGGTTGCGGAGATTACAAACCACCGAATTTTGTTCGGTGATTTAATCACGGTACAAAACGTTTCGTTAGAACCATTCCTCGAAGAATTTCAACACACGCTAACGGGTTGGACGATTAGTCTTGACTTACTCGTCCCTTATTATTGGGACGCGTGTTCTATTCCTGCGGAGTGGAACGACTTCTTCGAAAGCGGAAGCGGTGGCACGGGTTCGATACTAACGTTCATTGATAGTATTAATCGCGACAACAACGGTAACGTGTCGCTTGTCAACGACGAAGAAACACCAGCACCAAACTATTACTACGGAACGGACGACGAAGGTGTTCGTGGTTGGTATTTAACAGAAGGCGGCGGTGGGTTGACGTGTGAAACGATTGGTGACTGTCAAACGATTATTGACATGGAAATTGCTATTGAGGCGCTCGATGCAGAAATTATTTTGAAGGCTGACATAACGAGCATAAGCGCGGTTGGTTTCTCGAATGATTACAACGACTTGGATAATCAACCAACGATACCAACAGCGTTGCCACCCAACGGCGCAGCAGGTAGCGACTTGTCAGGCACTTACCCGAACCCAACAGTACACCGCGTTCACGGAATAGATTTCCAAAGCGGCACGCCAACAGCAGACGACGTGTGGGTGTATGGTGGTTCGCCTGCAAAATGGCAGCATCAACAATTAAACGCTTCGCAAGTTGATAACGATTCGAGCGTAACGGGTACAAATGTTGACGACGCGCTTGAACATTTAGACACAAACAAAGTTGCCTCAACGCGAACAATAAGCACAACAGCACCTCTTAGCGGTGGCGGTGATTTGTCAGCAAATAGAACGCTGTCTATTGCGCAAGCGACAACAAGCGTTGACGGATATCTTAGCGCAACGGATTGGGCAACATTCAATTCAAAACAAGTAGCTATAACAGGAGCGGCAACCACTATAACAACGGCAGATTTAACAGCATCAAGGGTACTTGTTTCAGATGCCAGCGGCAAAGTAGCCGCCAATGCAGTAACAACAACAACGCTTGGCTTCTTAGATGCAACCAGCTCAATTCAAACTCAGTTAAATGCCAAAGGTTACGCAATGGGCGGTAACTTAAATGGAAGTACCATTGCTATTGGTACAACCTATATTGGAATTGGTACAGCCACTACAACCACAACAGAAACGGCACGTAGAACTTCCGTATTAGCAGGAACGGTAAGCAGACTTTTTTTAAGAACTTCTGGAGTTATGACAGGATCAATGGCTATAACGCTAATGAAAAACGGAGTAGCTACGGCAATGACATTTACTATTGCAGCCACTTCGGTAGGGGCTTTATACAGCACTACTTCAAACACTTTTACCGTAGTGGATGGAGACGAATTAAGTATAAGAATTGTGCAATCTACTGCGACAAGTAGCGGCGTTGCATCTTTTGGATTTCACATTAAGTAAAAATATGAATTACACATACGCACCAATACATGACAGCAGCTTATTTGAGCTTCGTGTTAATGAAATAATTTTTATTTTAGATAGCGAAGACGATGCTTACTCAAAGATGATAGCAGATTTTGTAGATGATAAAAAGATAAAACACTTCGTTGCTTTATTGCTTGATGATCCTGCTACGGCTTTTGAAATTTACAACAATGCCTAACGAACAAAGCGCACCCAACTTCTTCGCGGTTGTCAACGACATGGCTAAACGCTTTGTTGAATTGATGCAATCCGATTATCGCATGAAGCGAAAAGTGGGACGCAACTACACCAACGCGGTTGCAAGTGGAACGCTCGAAAAGTCGCTCGCTTATCGGTTGCAAATCAAAGGACAGTCAATAAACATTTCGGTCTTTGCAAAAGGCAAAGCGGGACAATACTTTTTGTTTCGTGAAAAGGGCGTGAATGGAACGCAGAAGTCGCAAGGCGCACCGTACTCATTCAAACGCGGAAGCGGAAGCAAACCCGCGAAAGGTCAAATGTCGCCTATGCAACAAGCCATTTACGACTGGATGTCGATAAAAGGAATACGACTACGCGACAAGTCAAGTGGAAAATTCAAGAAGTCAACGGAAGAACTGAAACAAACGGTTGCAAAACTGATAATGTTTAAAGTTCGTCGCGACGGAATAAAGGGGTGGAACGCGTTTGAATATGCATACGAAAACATTTGGGACGAATACGAATCGAAGGTGGTTGCAGCATACGGAAAGGACTTCAACGCAGTTTTAGAAAATCAATTAAAAGATATAAAATAATGGCAATTACAATAGACGACCAACCATACGAATACACGCCAGTCGGTCAACGATTGATGCTCGTTGCATCTTCAACCAACGTAGCAAACGTAGGGTTTCGCTTCGTGTTCGACTTCGGAAGTTTCACGGTCAACGTACAACCCAACGCAAGTAACAAGGGAATGTTAGACCTCGCGCCGATATTCCGCGAAGCATTACAACACGATGCGGGTGGTGTCCCAAACGAAGGAATAAACCCTGAAGACACAAGCGTTGCGAATATTAGTTGCGTGGTTCGCGAAGGGTGGCTCGTTGACGGAGTGTTCGAAATAAGCAATACTGGAGAAGCGGCAATAAACGACGTGTATGCGTTCCTTGCTGAATATCAAGTTGCCGACGGGTATAAGCCAAACCCAAACGCACGCTACGCGTTAAACTCAACGAACAAATATTTGTTAAGCGAAAGAACAACGGACACGCACAAATGGAGCGAAGCGGCGGCGCGTGGATTGTCAAGCAACTACGTTTATATTCCAACGCGATTAGCTGATTGGGGGCAATTGTATTGCATAAATAACAACGGGCTTTTAGCCGACAACGACGCGGACATTTTAGCTGTTACAACTTACGACAACAATAACGCAATTATAGAGACTGTGAAATATACTTTGTTTACAAGCGACAATCATGTTTCTCGTTTAGGCGCATACCCGCCCAATTTAATTAACGACAATTTAGATTTCACGAATGTTAAATACTACATTATTCAAGCGGGAGAAGAAATTTTGTTCCCCGTTTACACAGCCGCTTCACGCGCCTATTGTTTTTATCTTGTCGGCGATGATTGTCGCTTTGACAATGTTCGTTTGGGTTGGACGAACACTTGCGGTGGTGTGGATTATTTCAACTTCACGAAGAAGTCGGAGCTATCTTTCAACTACGATCGTAAGCAATACCAAAAAGTAGTTGGTTCGTACAACGAATCGACGTTCGGTTTTAACACCCACGACAGAGGAACAACAGACCGCTACGTCACAACAACAAAAGGACTGCAAATAAATAGCGATTGGGTTTCGGTTGGTGAATTTCAATTGTTACAAACGCTTTGTCGTTCCAACGACGTGTTTATAATTAACGACGACGGCACGATGACACCTGTTCTTATTGACACTCAGAACTTTGTTATTAAAGACGAAAGATATTCAAAACTTTACAATGTTACTTTGAATCTTAAATACTCACAACCCGTTGGCTTATGATGAACCAAGTGATACTAACGCTAACGGACAGCGTTCACGGCAGCAGCGCTCAAATAGACCTTTACGAAAACGAAAAGATGCACTTGAACTACAAGTTCACGGACATTACAAATTTCAGTTCGGTAGGCAATTACTCGCAGGAGTTTCGCATTCCAGCAAGCGTGACGAATGTAAACTTCTTCGGTGCTATCTTCAACGTTAATTTCGACGGTTGGTTTGACTTTAGAAAGAAGGTGACTGCTACAATAACGGTGAACACAATACCCATTGCAAGCGGACATATTCAAGTTAAAAAACTTTATTGGCAAAGCGGTAAACTATTCGAGTTCGAAGTTGTGTTCTTCGGTGAAGTTCCAAACCTCGCTCGCTTGTTGAACGAAAAGAAATTGAAAGACATTGAGAGCATTGTCGCTGGCGACCTCGACTACGATTTACTTCATGAATTTGTTGAGACACCACCCAACGAACACACGATTCTAACGTTGTGCGACAAGTGGAATTTAACAGCAACTTCGACGTTAGGACAGCCCGTTTACGCGTCAAGCATTCCTTACGCCTTAAAGGCAGGACATTTAACTCCTGCGGTAAAGGCGCAATACTTGTTCGACAAAATAATGAACGACGCAGGAATACAATTCGTAAGCGACAACCTTTCGGACTGTTTAGATAACGTTTATGTTCCGTTTGTGAACGGGCAATACTTAGATAGTTCGTTTGGGTTAAACGACATTGCAAGTACGTTGGCATATGCAACAACTCAAACGTTTTCTTTTATACCAACAAACAACATTAAGAATCTTTATTTACCATTAACTGAATATGAAGATGCGGGGAACGATTGGAGTGGTGGTATTTATACCGCCCCTTTTAGCGGTCAATTTACTTTTCGAATTTGGGCAAACGGAACGGCAACTTCCTCAGGAAATAACTATGTAACCAATTTAATTTTGAGTTATTTCTATTATGTCAACGATGTTTTTGTAGATTCTTCATTTAATAATTTTGTAGATAATTCAAATTTATATTCACACACTTTCTTAAAAGATAATACAGTTACTCTTTCTTTAAATGAAGGAGATACTTTGAAAATAAAATTTGAAGGTATAAGCGGAGCAAATAACACTTCGAGTTTTAGTATTGATTTTGTAGGTAACGGAGCAAACGATTACACAGGAACGGGCGTTGAACTTGTAAGCGTTGGAACGTCGCTAATTGGTGACACCTGCGTAATGAAGTACAACGCTCCCGACATGAAGCAAATCGATTTTATAACGTCAATACAAAAGATGTTTAACCTTGTCTTCGTTCCCGACCGCTCACTTCCAAACACTTTGAGAATTGAACCAATGGTTGAGTATATCGGAAGCGGAAACACGCTCGACTGGACGCAGAAACTCGACCTTTCGAAAGACATAACTTACTACCCAACAACCGACCTACAAAAAGCGAAGTTCAGTTTTACATACGCCGAAGACAGCGATTACTACAACACCGTTTACAAAGACAACGGGCGTATTTATGGAACGTATAACGTAACGGAAAGCGACTTCGAAGTAATTAACGAGTTTGCAACGGGCGAAGAAAAAGTTGAGTTGGCGTTCGCGTCCACACCTTCTGCGCCTGTTCAAAACACCGACGTCGTTGTTCCTAAATTCTTGAACTCAGAAGGACAATTCGTACAACCAAAACCGCGCATACTTTATTATTTTTCGAACTTTAATGTAAACGTTTACAACGAGGTGACAAATGCTATTCAAAACACAGCGGTTAGGTGCTTGAATAATTACTCGATAATGAACGCAACGGTTACGGATAAAGACCTGAACTTTGCTCCCGAAATACCTATTCACACAATCATAGCGAACCCATACGAGAACCTTTACAACCGTTGGTGGCGTAACTACTACCGCGAACTTTACGACGGTCAGGCGCGCATCTTAGAAGGTATGTTCGCGCTAACGCTAAACGACATATTCACGTTTCAATTTAGCGATAAGATATGGATTGTTGATTCGTGGTGGCGCGTGCTAGACATCGAAGGTTACGTTGTTGGCGAACAAGACATGACCAAAGTAAAACTCATTCGTATTCTCGAAGTTGAAAACGACTGCGACCTTATTCCCGTTTCTAATAACTTAAACGGGACAATGAATTGGGAAACAAACGGTGGTGATCCTGCTGTAATTAACGAAGAATGTTGTCTTCGTTTCGGTTACAACTGGAACATCGCAAAGAACGATTGTTTCTCGCAGCCAAACGGCGGCACGCGTTCATTCATCACGCAACAAGTACCTTCGTTAGCACCGACGCAATTCGGCGCACCTGTGAGCTTCAACGCGTCCATCTCACAACCCGTTCGAACAATAACGACGGACTACGTTGTAACAAGTTTTGACCGCGTTTTATTCGCAGACACAACAGCAAACGGCATAACTATTTACTTGCCTTCTGCAACAACAACGGCAGGACGTGAATTGATTATTCAACGCGTTGTTTCGGGTGCGAATCCACTAACGGTACAAGCATACACAGGCGAGACGGTCGAAGGTAGCGGAAGCGTGACGTTAAGCGCGGCAGGTGACACAATAACAATAATAAGTAATGGAACAGACTTCAAAGGAACAAGTACAAAGTAAGGCAGGCGCAATGGTCGCTTGTTTAGAGTTCATCAAATTGAACATGAAAAGTGAAAGCGAGTTCGGACGCATCGCAAGCGGTAAAAATAAACTACCGAAATGGATGTGTCGGTTGCATAAGTTGACACCAATTTACGTAAACGTCGCCTTTTGGATATTTATATTTTATATAATCCTATTCTAAGATGGCAACAATTGATTTAGTAGTAAATAGTAACGGTGTAAATGTTCTTAATCAAACGACTGTTGCTGCGGAAGAAACAGCGGAAGCGGTTAAGTCGTTAAACCAACAATACACAGCTCTCAAAAAACAGCAGGAGCAATTTAAGCCAAACACCAAAGAGTTTAAAGAATTGACTCAGCAAATGGCTGAGTTGAAGAAGCAAATGAAAGAGTCTGCGGACGCTGTTGCTCAAAACACTCAACCTGCCATTGAAGGTCTTCGTGGTACATTCGGAACAATGAAAGATCAAGTAATGAACTTCAATTTTGAAGGTCTGACTGAATCATTAAAATCTTTCACTTCAAACCTTGCGCGTGTTAATGTTTCAAGCCTTACAGGATCGTTGAAGGCAATGTTAGCAGCAGGTGTTCAAGGGTTCAAAACTTTAGGAAATGTCATTAAGCAAAACCCTATCTTTATTTTAGTGGGTGTCATTATTGGAATTATTGCATACTGGAAAGAGTTGAGCGACTTAGTTAGTGGAAAGAAGGGAATGTTGGAAAGTCTTAACAAACAAGCGGACGCATTAAAAACACAGGAGCAATCGTTAACGCGTCAACTAGCGTTGCAAAAAGCGTTAGGCGAAGGCGCGGCTTCTATTTTACGAACCGAACTAGCAATGCTTGCAAACAAACAAAAGCAAGCGGAAGTTGCAATGAAGATAGCTATTCTTGAAGAAGACAAGGTGAAGTTTTTAGAGGCACAGCAATCGCAGTTACAGGCTATTAATGAATTAGAGATTAGAAAGGTAAAGATTAACACTGATGCACAAGCACTATTAGATAAGATTCGTGCAGGCACTGATGATCAATACAATAAACAGCTTCTACAAAATCAGGCATTTAGCGAATACAAAGCACGTACTGAGGAGCTTAGTGTATTGCAGCAATTAAATAACGAAAGAGCAGCTCAGCTAAACAACGAGATAGCTGCTGCACGTAGAGCTGGTAACAATGCTTTAGCAGATGATTTAGTTTTACAAAGAGAATCTTTAAAGCTTCAGAACATTAGCCTGCAATCTAACAAAGATGAGATATGGAATGCAGGAGAGGCAGCTAAATCTGAGGTAAAGACAGAGAAAGAACTTGAGGCCATTGCTAAAGCTAAGGCAGCAGCAGCGGAAAGGAAGGCTAAGGCAGATGCTGAGAGCAAGAGAATAAGAGATGAGGCAGTAGCAGTAGATAAAGAGATAACAGCCATAGAGAAGGCTTTAGCAGATTCTAAAAAGACTGAGCAAAAGAGAGAGATAGATGATTTACTCGCTGCTCAGAAAGTAAGAGAGGATGCCTATAAAGCAGATAAGAGAAGTGCTGAAGATATGCGCTCTTTAAATATTGCTCATTCTATGGAGATGCAACTATTACTTGAGAAGTATAAGAAGATAAATCAAGATGCAGCGGATGTAGATAAAGCTAAAGAAACAGAAGCAGCAGCAGAGAGATTAGCAGCAAAGCAATTAGAGCTAATAGAATTGCAGGCTGTTATAGATGCAGCTGACGAAGGAAATTTTCAAGCAGGATTAAGCAAGCAGGAGCAGGAGCTAATGGCTCAACAAGATTACTACTTTCAGCTTAAAACTCAAGCGGAAACGGCAGGTTTAGACACCGCAGCATTGATTGAAGAACAAGGACGCAAAGAAAATGAAATAAAAGACAAGTACCGCAAAGAAGACGAAGATAAACAACAAGCAACGCAAGATTTTAGATTGAAGCAATTAGGCGAATCATTCGCAGCACTTGGAGCGTTAAACGACGCGTTCACAAAGAAGGGACAACAACAATCAAAGAAACAATTTCAGATTCAAAAAGCGTTGAATCTTGCGTCCGCTGTCATCGATACTTACGGTGGTATTAACAGAGCGTTAAACGACAAGACAATGCCTTCCACAACGGCGCGTATTATACAAGCCTCAATAGTTGGCGCAATGGGTTTAGCTAACGTACTAAAAATATCCAAGACTGAATACGGAAACGCAAGCGCACCTTCGGGACCATCACCAAGCTCGGGCGGTGGTGGCGACGCAGGAACAACAGCTCCTTCGCCTGCGAACTTTGCCTTCTTGCAGAACCAACCCAACCAACAACCACCGCTTCAGGCATACGTCGTTGGAACGCAGGTGAGCAGCAATTTAGAAGCACAACAATTAATTCAAAACCAATCACGATTAGGAGGATAAAAATATGAACAAAAAAATTAAAGTAATTGAATACGGAATTGACGACGCTGGTTTGTTAGGCGTGTTTGCGATTAGCGTTGTTGAACAACCTGCAATCGGTGTGGACTTCGTTGCACTATCAGAACAACACGTTGTTAAGTTCAAAGAAGATTTTAGAGGTCTGTTGTACGGTGCTTTGCTTATTCCTGACCAACTCATTTATAGACGCGACGACAAGACCGAAGAAGAATACTATGTGAAGTATTCGAAGGACACCATTCGCGCTATTGCTTACAATTACTTAAAGCAAAACATGACCAACAACGCAACCGTTGAACACGCGAAAGTTGTTGAAGGTGTGTCGCTTGTTGAAACGTGGATAATCGAAGGCGAAAACGACAAGTCTAAGAATTTCGGCTTCGACCTTCCAGAAGGAACGTGGTTCGGTTGTATGAAAGTCGAGAACGACGAAGTGAAGAAACAGATTCAGAACAAAGAAGTTCTTGGGTTTTCAATCGAAGGAAACTTTGCCGTTGAGAAAGAAATGTATTTAAGCGCGCAAGAAAAATTTGCAGAAGGTCAACCGCATTACACCGCTGACGGGAAGTTGTACGAAGGTCCTACTCATAAGAACAACGACCGACTTATGACAGGCGCGGAGCATACCGAAGAAAGTGAATACTTGTATCACGCTGACGAACTCGAAAATTTAGATTTAATCGTTGAGATAGAACAAGCCATTCAAGAAGAAATAGACGCGCGTTACGACGACTACATGAACGCGGTGAACATGACCTATTCAGAACTTAAAGCATGGTCAGAAACGGAATGTTCGCAGTTAGCTTCACTTGATCGTGGACCGATAAACAGAAACCTTGATTTGCTGCAAACGAACAAAGCCGATTGGAACGACAGCCACTACGAAGACGCAGGAAAGACAATCGCGTTTATCAATCGTATGCGCGAGAACGACGCAGGCGACATTTTAGAAGATAGCAACGGGAACGTCTGCGGAAGCAAAAGAACTATTTCACTTTTGAATTGGGCATACGATCCGAACAAGTAAATGAACATCGAAGCAGGGGGGTTTCTGAAGGTCGAACTATTCAACGACGACGCAACGCTGTTTCTAAACGCACTCACTAAGATTACAAACGAGAGCGGTAAAATGGGTTTTAAGACCTATGGGTTGAATGAACAAGAGGTGAAGGTACTGAATGACATTCTCGAAAACTTAGGATAAAAAAAACGGGGGTAACTACTCCCCCGTTCAAACCTAAAATCAAAATGTAATCAATGAAAAATCGAATTACGAAACAAATATACCTGTTTTTATATCTACTAATCAAACAAACAATTAACAGAATTATGAACTTACGAGAAAAAGTAAACGCACTATTCGCGAAACACAACGTATCACTCACAGCGGAAGAAACCGTTGTTGACGTCAAGCAAATGGTTGAGGCAATACTTGCAGACGGAACAAGCATTTATTCCGACAGCGACACTTGGGCGCCTGGCGTTCGTGTATTATCAAAGGACGCAGACGGCAATGAAGTCGTGGTTGCGGACGGAGAATACACAACAGCGGAAGGCGTTATTGTAGTCGTTGCAGACGGACTACTTGTTGAACTTAAGCCAATGGTTGAAGAAGAACCAGAAGTAGAAGTTGAAGAAGAAAAACAATCTACTGAGGTTGTTGTTGACGAATCATTAAACGCAGAGGTTGAAGGACTTCTTTCGTTGGTTGCAAAACTAGAAAGCGAACTTTCAGACGCTAAAAAAGCGAATGAGAATCTTTCTTCTGAAGTAACAAAATTAAGCGCGCAACCTGCCGCGACTTCAATCAAAGAAGTAAAGCAAGCAAAACAAACAGCTTCGAAGCCATACGCTAAAATGTCGGCTGAAGAACGTTTTGTATTTCACCTTAAAAAATAAAAAAACAAACAATAAAAAATGGCTACTACAACATCATTAACTACGACCTACGCAGGTCGTGAAGCAGCAGGATATATCCGCGCTGCGTTTTTAAGTAACGAGTCTTTGACTGCGGTTACAATCAGAGAGAACATTGAATACAAGCAAGTTATTCGCAAGTTAGTTGACAACGTTTCTTTCGAAGCTCCAACGTGTGACTTCACACCACTTGGAACGGTTACATTAACCGAGCGTATCTTGACACTTGAAAAATTCCAAGTTCACAGACAATTGTGCAAAAAAGATTTTTTACAAGATTGGGAAAGTTCTTCAGAGCAAAACGGACAACTTCACGCTTCATTGTCTGACGCTATTATAGCCAACGTAATGGCAGGTGTTGCAGCTCGCAACGAGGTCTTGATATGGCAGGGTGTTAACGCTAACTCTGGCGAGTATGCAGGTTTCGAAACATTGTTCTTAGCTGACAATACTGTCCTTGACGTTGCTGATCCAGAAGCTATCACTTCTGCAAACGTTATTGACGAAATGGCGAAACTTGTTGCTACACTTCCAACACGCGTACGTCGTGCAACTGAGAAACCTGTAATCGCAGTTTCTTCAAATGTTGCTGAAGCATACAGAACAGCTATCTTAGGTCTTGGCGGTGGGTACTACCTATACCAAGGTGAATCAGTTGTAATGAACTGGCAGGGACAGTACGACGTTGTTGAGTGCCCAGGAATGAGCGACGACACAATGGCGTTTTATCAGAAGTCTAACTTGATTTTTGGTACTAACTTGTTAGACCAATGGAACAGCGTTGCACTTTTGGATATGTACCAATACGACCTTTCTGACAACGTACGTTTCGCTTGTTCTTTCTTCGCAGGTGTACAATACGGTTTCGGTAACGAGATTGCATTCTATCAATACACTGCCTAATCAATACCATTCTAACCCTTGCATAATAGAGGTAGCGGCATAAACACCGCTCCTCTTTTGTGCTAATAAAAAACATAAAAATATGCCAAATTGTGAATTAAGTATCGGCTTTGATTTAGATTGCAAAGACGGAGTAGGTGGAGTGAAGCGAATTGTTTTGACGGAGTGGAACATTGACTATCCTGCCGACATTACGTTGAACGGAAGTGAGGTTATCACGGCACTTCCTGCTGGAGATTTGTGGACGTACGAACTACCTACTCAAACAGCTTCATTTGAAGAAACAATAAACTTTAACCGCGACGCGGGGACAATTTTTTACACGCAGACGGTAAACGTTATGTTGCAGAAATTGTCAAGCGCGAAGCGTTTAGAACTACAAAGCGTTGCAACCTCTCGCGTGGTTGTTTTCGTTGAAGATGCAAACGGCAACTGGTGGGGTGTAGGTGTTGACAACGGCGCAGACCTTTCCACTTCAACAGGTGCAACGGGAACTGTTTTCGGTGACGCTCACGGGTACACCTTAGCTTTCACGCAAGAAAGCATTAAGCGCGCTTATTTATTGAACGACTCTCCGAGCGAGTTAGTTCCTTAATTAAAAAAAAAACTTTTACACATAGAGGAGCAACGCGCTCCTCTGTGATGTAATTTAGACGTAACGTAAAGGAAAGATAGAATGGTTTATCTCAACACAAATACAGCGAATCAATACGCGTATCTTTCGTTAGACGAAGGACGTGCCTATTTCAACGTTGCCTTTACTCATTATCTTCTTGTCATGACCTACGAAATGACAGGTGAAGAACTAGCGCAAGTCGTCGAAGTAATAACCGAGAACGAACGCGTAACAAAAATAAGACTTACCACCGTTGGTTTGGTCGATGCAGGACGTTATCATTACGAAGTGTACGGACAAAACAGCGCAAACAATATAGATCCAACCAACGCCGCCGTTCTTGGTTTGATTGAAAAGAGTTTAATGATACTTCAAGACGGAACAATTTTCTTTGACGTTTCAACACCGACTATTCCTGTCGATGTAATTTATACAGGTGCATAATATGAGCAACATTCAAGCAATAAATTTATCAGCATACGAACCAGTTGAAGCAATCGAGAAAGAGAATCGCGCAGGTTGGATTGACTACGGTTTCAACAATTTATTTCCGCAGCACCTTATAACGCTTTATTACAATAGCCCTATTCATAACGCGTTGACGAACTCAATTGCTTACATGATTGAAGGCAAGGGAACGGGTACGATTCTCGACAATGCTTTGCAAGGAATTGCGTTCGACTTAAAATTGCAAGGTTCATTTTGTGCTGAAGTAATTTGGTCGTTGGACTTCACTCGCATTGTGCAAATCAATCACTTGCCGTTTGAGAATTGTCGTTTAGCATACGACAAAGACGAAGACGACATTACAGGAATTTTCTACTCGAAAGACTGGGCGAACACACGAAGCAAAAAAGGTAAACCCGAATTTATTCCTGCGTTCAATCCGTCCATCGCGCAAGAACAACCAAGACAAGTTATTTACGCACACGGCATGATGGCAGGTTCTTCGTACTACGCGAAACCTGACTACTTCGGCGCGTTGAACTACGTTGAGTTGTCTTATCAAATGGGAATGTACCACGTCAATAACATTTTGAATGGTTTGTTTCCTTCATTCATTATTAACTTCTTGAATGGAATACCGCAGAAAGAAGAACGCGAAGCAATACGTCGTGAGTGGGAAACACGTTTGAGCGGAGCAAGTAACGCTGGTAAGTTCTTAATGACCTTCAACGAAGATCCTGCACGCGCTCCACAAATCGAATCGTTTCCACTAAGCGACGCAGATAAGCAATATCAATTTTTATCAGAAGAAACAGCGAAGCAAATTATGGTCGGACACCGCGTTGTTTCACCATTGATTCACGGAATTAGAGATACAACAGGTTTCGGAAGTAATAAAGACGAAATGATTGTTGGCTTAGAGATATTCAACAACCAAGTAATTAAACCTTATCAAAGAATCATCGAGCGTGTTTTCACTCCAATCTTAGGAGAAATAAATATCGAAATGAACTCGCCATTCAACGATGAAGTTGTTGTTGTTCAACCAACGGTTCAAACTGCTGAATTAAAAAAAAAAGTAGTTGCTGCTGAAAACAAGATAAGCAAAGAAGATAGCGCGTTGTGGTTGGCTTATCTTAAAGAGAAAGCGGAATACATCGACGAACAAGAATGGCAATTGCTATCCGACGAAGAAGTAACCAATCCAGAAGGCGAAGAAAATTATCGCACCGAATTTATGAGTGTTCGAGGTTATTCCAACCCCGACGAAAGAGACGCTTTAGACACTGGACTTTACAAAGTCCGTTATTACTACTCAAAGAATTTCACATACAAAGACGGCGAATTGGTAACGCGTGACTTTTGTCAAGACATGGTTGCGTTGTCAAAAGAAGGAGCGTTATTCCGTTACGA
>Ga0181364_1000072_pt1 | contig 16761 bp, 30 predicted proteins | sample Fa13NDMM110SN_FD_130108 | JGI IMG/M metagenome (GOLD analysis project Ga0181364, IMG submission 130108) | Freshwater viral communities from Lake Michigan, USA - Fa13.ND.MM110.S.N | ecosystem: Environmental > Aquatic > Freshwater > Lake | place: USA: Michigan | collected 2013-09-24
ACCATCATTATTAAAATCACCACAAACTAACCCCATCAACCCTTGTGACAAGAATGTTTTTTCTTTTGGTTTTTGAAATGCATATGCAACAATATCAGGTAAGATGTTCGTGTTTTTCCAATAACTTTTACCAAAATCTTTTGACCTTGATTGATTTAAAAGTGTTGTGTTGACTTTATATCCTTTAAATTCTTCAACTACCTCCTTGGGTGGGATTGGCGTTGGAATATCATCTTTACTACAAGAAAAGAATGATATTAGAAGAATAAAATATAATACTTTTTTCATTATACTCTGATTTATAGAACAAAAATAACGATGATTTTAGAATATACCAAAAATATTTTAGTATATTTTTACAAAGATTTCATATATCTCACATGATTCTCACAATCCTCAATCTTCTGCTCAATCATCTTCCTAACCAATCTACCTAATTCGGCATCGTCAGTTGTCTCGTTTATTAGTGTGGAAGGAACCATTAACGATTTCTTACCTTCTTCACAAATTTGTTCAATTTGTTTAATATAATGTTTTCTTTCGACGCTAGCAGCCATGTTTTAATATAGATTCTTTTTATTGATTATTGCATCATCCCAATTATAATATATATCCCACCAATTAGTTAATTGCTTACTACCATAGGTTATTTTATTATTATCGCCAGGAATTGATTGAAACCAATAAATCATCCATCCTCCTTGTGCATCGTTACCTATCACGTTTCTACTCGTTTCGTTTTTATATGTTGACGATGGGATTTTGTTATAGTTAATTGAAATATTTCTTTTCCAATTTAAATTGTTAACATCAGATTTAAGTGAGGTACCATTAGGGTTCCAATCTTTTATTTCTGAACTGATATATGTAGAATTATCGTAATCATATGCGTTAACAGCATTGACAGGAAAATGAGTGTTACCGCACCCCTTAGGTCTACCTTTTGTTGTTAAAGGACCAACAAAATTATTCCACATTGTATTATTAACATAACTCATTTGTCGTTCAATTTGATGTCCTCTAACATGTATATTATTGGTGTAACCAAAATGTACAAAGTGCGAATAAACCACATATGTTTTGTTGTATATTGGTAAATCGTTGGGTTGAATTGCGTTTACTAAACCATATTGTTCACTACCATAATATGCATTTGAGACATCTCCAGTGGTTGGACTTGACATGTTTGATTCGGGAACCGCTAATGACTTACGATTAAACCATATTTCTTTAACCCCGTAATTATTTACCAACGTATCTAAACCAATTTTTTTAAACAAATCTTTGTAATCAGGATAATCACCTTCGGTACTGTCTGTTTTAAATAAATCCGCAGGCATACCTCTAGAAATTTTTGCAATCTCATATACATTAATGTACTTAATGACTTTTATTCCAACGTATGGTGTTGTAGAATTTCTAAATTTAGAACCCTCCTCAATTGCCGCTTTAGTTCTAATATCATTTGATAGTAACCATTTTTTATATTCACTCACGGGTAAATTATAATCAATTTTATCATTGTCGCCTTTAAAAGGGAACGTTGTTTGATCCAAAGTTTTACCTTTATCTTTACTCGGTATATAATTGATTACCACAACCGGTATTATTAACTTAGCACCTGATGCTGGTGTCGATAAAAACTCATCCACATTTTCAAATTGAATTGGTGAATAAGTTGGTTCAACTACTTTATTTTGAGCAACTATTTCAGGTTTTATTGGTGTTGGTACGTCTTCTTTACTACAAGATATTAGTAAGAATAAGAAAGGAAAAATATATTTCATGTTTTTGATTTTAGAAATGACAATTCTCTTTTGTTGATACAATTAATTTTAAATTATTCAAGCAATCATTGTCCGCTCTACCAATTGCTTGACTTAAATTGTTTTGGACGATTGCAGTTACAAAACTACCTCCTTGCCAACCATCATTGTCTCTTGTTCTCATTACTGATACCATAATATCAAGTATATGATTACTTGGTAATTGTCCATATTGTTCTGCGAATTCAGTTACTTTTTGATAATACTCTTCGTTAGTTTTTTGCATGGTGTGTGTTTTAAAATTTATAAAGTCTATTGTTATTGTATAGTGCAACAGGATTTGATTCGGCGATTAATCCGTATTCTTTGGTGACATTCTCATGAATGGTATTAGTATCTTCGTTGATGTATTTTGCCACGATATTACAAAACCCATAATTAGACTCATCAACTTGGTCTTGTTCAGTTCCAGGTAAACCGCAATAATATGCTTCACCAACTTCGCTGATGAACATTCCAGAATAAAATCCCTTTAACTTAAAGACATTAACAAACTTATCAGCGTTACACCAAATAAAAACGTTGTCGTTTTTTTCTTTTAATGCGGGAACCATTGTTTGGTCAATGATGTATCCACCACCGTTATTAAATTGTCCCACGGAAAAAAGTCCACCAGGACTGCCGTGACCCATCATCATAACTCGGTCATGTTCTCTAATTAATTGCTGAACTTCTGATTTTGTGACACCACCTGTGATAACCGTCTTGTTTGGAATTGGGTTATACACAATGTCGAGGAACCCCGTGCTGTCATCCGCTGGATGTATAATTAATGTTTTCATACCACAAAGGTATGTATATTTTTGGATATACCAAAAAATTTTAAAAATATTTTAATATAACGTAAAAATTGTTATATTTTAGATAGGACTTGGGTTATTATTCTTTCACTAAGTTTCTTAAAATCCTCCTCGTTTTTACATCTATCGTTAAAAGTTCGTATTGAGTGGATTGCGGTGGTATGATCCCGACCACTAACCATCCCACCAATACTTTTTAATGAATATCTAAATTGTTTTCGCATAATTGCACAAAACATATGTCTTGCGTCACACATTTCTCGTTTTCTTACTCTCGATAATATGTCCGTAGTGGTAATCCCATAATTCTGTGCAACTATGTTCATTACTTCTTCTGGTGTAATCCTTGACCTCCAATATTGTTTATTTTTTATTGCAGGAATAAACTCTGTTTTAATACCAGGATACACATAAGGATTTATATTCATACTTTATATTTTATTATTCACTTTCGTAATTAGTTGTTACATCAGATGAGGTTGTTGATGTCCATCTCATTCTATCGATTGGACTTTCGGGTGATTGTGCGTTTTCCGAATCTTCAAATGTCCTTTCTATTTCCCTTTCTTCTAATATTGTGTCAAGTTCTTCTAATGTATGATCTTCCTCCATATCAACATCATTCTCTCTTCGAATTGCATTTTCAATTCTATTTCTCATTGGAACTTGAGCTTCAACTTCTACGGGTTGTTCCATTCTTAATGAACCCGACTTGAACGCGGTAGAACCCAGTAGTTTATCCTCCAATGTTCTTTGGTCATCAGATAATAAAAATCTATTAGTTTTTGCTTTCGAATCTTTTGAAACCTCTTGAATTAATTTTCTTAATTCATCTGTTAAATCACTATCCAATGAATCAATTCTTACATCCTTTTGGTCCCAAAATGAAAACTCTGGTTCCTTTTTATCTAATGAATAAAAACTTGCAACTTTATATCCTGTTTTCTTATTGATACAATAAATTAGAACTCCTCTTTTAGTGTACTTTAAAAAATAATCAGGATTACCTTCTGAGGTTGTGCACCATTTAGTATTCGACCCATACTTTCTTGAGGAGAGGTATGTAAGTGGTCGAACTAATAACCATTCATCATCTTCATACACTTTAATTATTTCTTGCTCTAAACCTTTAGTCTCCGCCTTTAGGTCTGCAATACTAAGTTGGTTTATTAATTCATCGAATGATTTATATTTGGTTAAATCATTTTGCATAATTAAACCTCTCTCGTTGTAGTCACAAAATTTTCTAAAGTTTTGTAAATCACTAAAATTAAAGAACCCATCAATAAACCTATAGATTAAAAGAATTTGAAGGTCTGAAAAATTATCCAAATCTTCTTTTGATAGAAAATCAAATGTCTGAGTTAAATTCTCTTTAACTTCACCGACATGTGATTTTAAACTTTTAGTATTCTTCATCAATCTGAGAAGAGTCTCAGTGTACTTTGATTTTTTTCCGGGGCTAAACAACTCTAACACATCTATTAAATTGAGTGTGGTTTCGTTGTTTGATTTAAGTTCTTTAATTTTTGACATATAAAAAAATTTTCTATTAATAAAATTTACGTAGTATCTCTATGACATCCCACGCATCTTCTAATGCATTATGTGTAACAATACCTTCGACTTTCATTCGTTCTTTACAAACCGTGAGTGATGGTAGTGATGTATCGTTAGACCAATCAACACAAAGGATTGCGGGGTCTAATACTCTTTGACGAGTTCTGATTAACTTTTGCCACCAAGGTAGTTCTTGTAAGAATAACTTATCAAAGGTTCCAAAGTTCTTACCAGCAACATTTAGTGTGATTGGTTTGGTCTTTCCACCTATTGCGGGATATTCAACCCCATCTATAGTGTTAACAAAATTACCTGAACCTAATTCGTGTCCGAACCCATTACTCCAAAGAAACCTGTAGAACTCTTTTACAACATCCTCTTCCTCGTAGAACTTATAACCACTATTGTTATTTAGAACGTTTCTAACTTCATCAGTTCCTTCGAGGTATTCACCCATCATAGAAATGATTTCTTTATTCATTGTAATTGCCCTTGGTGAACCCTGAATGTTATTTTGAAGTACTATTGCATTGAACTTAGGTAGTTCTTCGTATGGTAACTTCTTGTTGGTATCTTCAATGATTGCACCAATTGATAGTACATGATTCATGTCATGATTTAACCCTGATGTTTCGATGTCTATGCTTACGTACTTCATTTTGTTTTATAATATTTTGATGCACATTTTAAGAAATGAACAATTACATTTTTTGTCCACCCATTTCCGAGTGCGTGATATTTTGCGGCTTTTGATAAACCCGGTACATTGGTATAACCAATCGGCCATGTTTGTAATTTCTCAGCCATCTCAATTGTAATTGGTTGTATTGTACCATTCTTTTCGTAAAGATTAGTACTTGACGGTGATGTTACTACACAGTTAGCTTTTCCATCTGAACGATAAGTTAAATTACGTTCCCAAATTTTTTTATTATCACTTGTTCTACCAACTTCTCTCCCTCTTTTACCACAAGAAATACCACCAAGTACAATTTGGTCAAATGTAATCCCTTTATCTTTTGGATAAACAAAACCTGGTAAGTTTGTCCAATAGTATCTATCACGATTTTGTGCTGATAATAAAGATGAATTAATTAAAACTGGTTCAACACCAAGTTCTTTGGTGATTAGATATAACCACATTGCATTCATCTTAGTATTTTCTAAGAAGAAATACTTTGGTTTCAATTCTTTAACTAATCTAATGAACTCCCAAAATAAGCATGACTCTGTAAATTCTTTACCTTTCTTCTTTAATTTCAAATATTGTTCGTAGTTAGTAACCTTGATTCCGCATAGAGTTGCCATACCAAGTTGTTTACCCGCTCTACTTAAATCAGTACAAGGACTACCAGCAAAAATCAAATCAATCTTTGGTAAATCTTTTGTGTTAATTTTCATAATGTCACCCAATTGAATTGTCTTGGGATAATTCTTTAGCGCGATTGCAATTGAGTCAGTGTTAATCTCACTTGCAAAGTATTTTTTAAATGGAATTCCAGCATGGTTTAATGCCATTTGACCGCAGCTTGCACCATCAAAACAAGATAGGACGTTGTTAATTTTTAACATGTGGTGTAGTATTAAAATGTGTGTGAATAATTTAACTGTACGAAAGTAAATAAAAATTTGAATATCCCAAAATATTATTTAAAATATTTTTATAACCCTAATTCTTTGAGTTTTTGTATTGTGTCTGATGCTGAAGTATGTAGAATTCCAATACCTCCTGATTGAATCCAACCATCGATATTATCAGGTCTGTCATCAATTAATATGTTGTTTGGACCGGCAAAGTCCTTCTTGTGTTTTGCGGACCTTAAGATAAGGTGTACACCAGGTAGTTCCCTCTCGGTCCAATCACTTTTAGCAACCCTTGATTCAATTTGTCTTGATGGTGCAGATAGTAGTTCGGGATTATGTGGACTAATGAAGTCCCATAGTTCTTTACCGTCACCCATCCATTCCAAGTTAATCCAAAAGTCATATCCTGCTTCATTGATGGGGTCCCAAAAATGAGTATCTGTACGATGTTCGGTACCTAAATCGATACCAGTTAGTTCTTTGTAACCCTTGTTGAAGTCTACGAGGACTCCGTCCATGTCACAATAGATTCTAAATTTGTCCATTAAAAAAATGTATTATTGTTTTACGATTTTGCTACAATTTCAGGATTACCTGACAGTCCGTTCTTGAAGACGTAGTAATTACCATTCTCATCTTGACCAAGGGTTAATGCAGGTGAATCGTTAGATTGGTCATTATCCGTACTTACATCAGGATTCTCATCAACGATTTCATTAACAATATTCTCAATATCCGATTGTTTCAATTTTATAATCTTAGCCATAGGTCTTTTGTATATAAATATCCTAAAAAAAGAAAGGATTTATCCAACCTCAAATATTATCGGGTGATTCTATTTTTAGTTTTGGGTTTATTTCTTGTTTTTACAAATGGTTGTTCACTTTTGATTTCGGGAAATTGTTTAATATTTCTCTTCCTTTTTAAAACTTCTTCTTTAGGGACATAATCCAATTCAGTTTCTCCTGGTGGAATTGATTCAACTTTATATGAAAAAAATTCAAATAAACTCCTTAATACTTTTTTTAATGTTTCTTTCATGTGTGGTTTGTGTTTAAAAAAATATACAAAATATTTTCCAAATAAAAAAATTATCTATCAACATTTAACATCTCATCCATGTGATGATCATCGGTACCCATTTCAGAACCAATCGGTCGTTTCTTCATGTCGTTTAATATCCTTTTTAAATCGTATGGTGCAAACTCAAGACTACCATCCATTCCTACGTCCATCCTACGTCCATTGCTGAACTTTTTATGGTTAGGTAGGTGACAATGACCATGAAGGTGAACACGTCCCTTGCGGAGTCCATTCCACGATGCAATTGGGTAGTGACACATTTCAATAGTCTCACCTTGATATGAGAACTGTTCAAACCAATTAACACTTAAAAACTTACTTCTGATATTATCTCTGTTCCTGTCAATGTGGTGGTCATGATTACCTAACACCAAATGTATATTCTTGCAAATTAATCTATCATGAAACTCCTCAATCGTTTCGAACCCACCGAATGACCAGTCGCCTAAATGTATTAGTATATCATCTTGACCAACAACTTCATTGATGTTGTTGACAATTGTACTATTCATCTTATCGATAGTTTCAAAATCTCTTGTTTGTACAATTGGTACCGAACCATCGGGCATCCTCCAATTGGTCACTCCTCGACATATGTTGGTGTGACTATAATGTGTATCGGATGTTATCCAAACCTTTATGTTATTGTCTATCTTTATCATTAGCAAAAATCTGTTGATGATGAGACTCTTAATCCATCGATTATTAAGTCATCGTATTCTGGTTTATCAAAGAATGAGCCGGCTCCTTTCGACCTCTGTTGTATTCGATAAATTTCGTTAACCACTAAACCATCAGGTTCTCCCCAATTAAGTGCCATTACAATAAATTCGTTAACGTCTTGTTCCTCACCATATTCATCAACCACACGACCATCACGAATGAAGTCTAATAATGAATGTTTATCGTGATAGTATTTGTCTTTATGAAAGTTCCAACAGAACTTCCAACCAGAACTTCGTTTACCTAAATGTATGTTAGTACCTTCCAAAAACATTTCCCACGGTGAAAACCATTCCCAATCTTTTCTTGGACTGATGAATTTAAAACCACTTTCAATGTTCTCAGGTGATAGGTCAAGATTGTTTACAAACCCAATTAAAGTTTGCTTACGAGCCTCCATTTCCTCGTGTGTCGGAATTCGATAGTAATTTGTTCCCATAATGTTAATAAGTGTGTGCACAAATGTAGATATTTTTTTTGATATTCCAAAATATATGGACAAAAAAATCCCCCAAATTTCTTTGGGGGACTAACTGAAACCCTACGTAGGTCAGTCCTTGGAAATTACCAAGGAAAGGTTTTATTATTTTTTTATTTCTTTCAATATGTTTAACGATATTCTATCTATTTGATTTTCAATACTTTCTCTAACTTCAGATTGTTTAACTTTAGCTTTACTTAACATTTCAATAGGTTTCATTTTACTGAATAATTCGTCCTTAATTTCTGTTAGACCTTCAATTAAACCTGTAACAATTGGCATATTGTCTAATACGGTATATTCATCATTAAATTGAACCCCATCTTCAATAGCAACGTCTTTCTGTATTCTTATTTTCTTATCTTCTAATAAACGGCCACTAATTCTATATTGGTCTCTTAACTTTTTACCGAATTTAACTACAAATTGAATAATCCAAACATATCTGTCACCTCTGTTTGCACCATCAATTTGTAAATCTGATCTAACTGTAACATCTAAATTATCTTCATCAAAACCAAACTTATCTAAACCATAAACATCAGTTTTACCTTGGTAATTCTTTTCGTTCTTTTTTGTGTCTTCCCACTTTCTATAGTTTTGATTAAACTGTCTAGCTAAGTGATATGATTTATATTCAACCGGCACTTCTTTGTTTGCTACTCTTGATACGACTGCATTTAAAAAGTCTTGTCCTGATTTATATGAATTAAAATTATGAGTACCATAAAGAATTCTATCATTACCCATCTCACCGTATCTATTCAAGTGTTTTCTATCTCGACCTCTAATTTCAGGTATACTTAAACGTTCCAATCTTTGATCAACCTCTTCGTTACCTAAAATTTCTACCACCAATTGATTTAATTTTCTTTTGATTTTGGTAGTTGCATCCATTTTCTCACCTGATGGTACATAACGAGCATCCATCTCTTTACTTTGAACATTACCATCGTCCGTTGGGAAATCCTTAACGTCTAATTTTCTTCTTGGCTTACACTTGGTTAAGTTACCTTGATCCCATTTTAAATCTTCACCGAACTGTTCTTTTAATTTAGCAACTAAATCGGGTTTTTCATTCATGAAGTCATTAATGTCAACACCACAAGTAAATAATACTGGTGTACCCATTACATTCCAACCAACTAATTCGTTATCGTCTTTTATCTCTTCGTATTTGATGTCTTCGCCACGCATTTTACGCCAGTTAGCCATCTCATCAACTGAAATATCGGTTGACTCGGTAATAGTCTTTAGAAACTCTTCTTTTGTATATTCCATCATGCTTATGTATTTTCTCGTATGTATATAAATACTCCGATTATAGGTTTGTTTTCAGTATACATTCTAAATGGTCAGTACCCTGTAAATAATCGTAATCAATGTCCGAAGTATCTCTACCACAGTAACTACAAACCCACGTATTTTGGGTCTCTATCTTTTCTTCGTAATTGTTGTAATAATATGCTCTAACCTTACTACCTAAGATAGAATCGTTAGGGTTGTCTTTAATTAAGGATTTAGGTATAACAATCAAGTCTCTTTCATTAATCATAAAATAGTTTTAGAATTAAAAAATAACTATTTTATTGCAAAAAGAAAACTATTAAACTACCGTTTGAGCAATTCTATTGGCTTGTCGTGCAATTTGATTAACTAACTTCTCATATGTACCTGCGGTTGCATAATGGTTACCGTCATGGTTAACAAAGTCTTGCACTAAGTCTTTAGCCGATTTACCTTTACCTAAGTAGTTACGTGCTATTAAGTTATAATACGCGTTAATACCTTCTTGAACCGCACCCATATCAATATTGGAACCGTCATCAGTGTTGCCAACGTTAAAAGGATTTTTAGTACGAATAGGTCTACTGTCCGGATTACTATTACCAATACCACCTTCAGTTGCCAATTGGGCTAACGCTAATTCTGGTGGTACATATTTGTGGTATTTTTCAAACGCCCTTTTGGCTGAACCTGCCATCATTCCACCATTAATCTCTAATAGATTTGGTTCTCTTGTCTTTATAAATTTATCACAAATCTCTGAATACTTTGAGTACCCTTCATCTGTCATTAAATCTAAGTCGGTGAAGTCTGCACTACCCCCACTCTTAACTTCATCAATTAACTTCTTTAATTCTTCTTCCGTCACACCTTTCAGTTCCAATTTAGAAACCATTGAATCAATCATTTCTGGTGTAATGATTTCCATTGCAACATCGTTGTCACCATCAACATATGATGGGTCCATACTAACTGAATCACCGTTACCTAATGTAGTTGAAACCCAATTAAATAACTCTTCCATTTTTTTTGCATCACCACTAACATCTAAACCTCCTCCTACTTTTTTACCATTAACGGTTTGATTAAACGTTTCATAGTGATGACTTTTACTTACGTGTACCGGATAAACTTTTGATGTATACGGATTTTCTCCCGCATGTAACCCTAACGATAAAGCCTTTTCAATTACTTTAACAGCAACTTCTGCATTTGTAAATCCAAAATGGATATGTGTATCGTGATTTGACCATTTTATACCATCTTGTTTATTACCAGCATCAATACCCCAAGGCATCTTATTCCATACCATTTCATCAATACCCGGTATAAAACTTTCATTTATAATATTGTTATCTGTTTTATATTTTCTAACCGTTTCAGCTGTCTCAGGACCAAATAGTCCATCAACACCATGTCTTGGTAATTCATAACCCAATAGAACTAATGCCATCTGAGAAAGTTCAACATTTTTCTGATGTTCCATAGATCCTCTTTTTTGTTGGGTCAATGGTTCACTAATAGCGTCTAAATCATTAAAGAATTTAGTAACGTCAGATGTTACATAATCAGCCTTAATAGGGTCATCAACTATTGGTTTAGTGGTGTCCGCAGGTTCATTTTGAACCATTGCATTCAACATATCATCTTCAATTAGGTAACCTTTACCATAGGTGATACTATGTATTCTTTCAAGTTCTTCTTTTAGGGTTCTCTTCTTCATATTAATATAAATATATTAATTATCAACTTTAATCCACTTTTGTGTTGAATCTAATCTAAAAGACCCTATGTGTTTTTGTTTCCATTGGTTGGGTGAGATTAGGGATAGAAACATACTATCATCATTTTTAATATACAGATGGTAAATTTCTCCCATAACAGGTATAAATGAGTAGTTGGAGGTATATACTAAATCGTTCCAATTTACTTCATCGATGAGTTTTTGAAACTCTGTTTTTAGTTCGTTATATCTTGATTTGAACTGTTTGTTTGCAATATTTGCTTGTGTTTGTTTCCAACCACCAACGTCTTCCATTTTAATAGCCGGTGCACCAACATTACTACCATAAGTTAATTCTTTTTGGTAGTAACCTTTTTCTTCATCCCACACCACTAAATCGGGTTTACTATTTTTCTTTCTTCCACTCATAATTCATCCTCGGTGTGATTTTTATCTTCTTCCCAAGGTGGTGAGTCGTTAAAGTCACCAAATAAGTCATCCCCTTTGTAATCGGGATGATTTTTATGCATATAATCAATTCCCCTCACCCAACTCCAAGAGATTAGTGCAACAATTATAAACATTAATCCAAAAACCGGTACATATTCCATTATAATAAATATTTTAAAATTTTCTCTTTAATTCCTGTTTGCTTAATTCCCTCGATACTTTTTGGTGTTAACACAAAATTTGTTAAACCCCATTCATGTTCGTAAGGTACACTATAATCTAATCCAATTTTACCCATATTCAAATCATCAACAGAAACCCATTCTGTGACCTCTGGATGGTCTCTAAGGTATTGGAGTATCTCTAAGGACCTTGACTGTTCTAAGTCCCACTGACGAGACCATATGAAGTTTTGGGGTACATCACATTCACCTAAGTTTTTGGTAAATGCTATGGGTTTCTTTTTGATTCCTTGTGACTCATAATATTCACCCATCTCCTCAACAGTGGCCCATCTTTTCCAATCAGATGAGACAACGATTTCAGCATTAGTTTCTTCCAGTATTTCATTTAGTATTCCAATTGCTTTCTTATTAAAATTGTCAAAGCGCGAGTTGACCGGTAATGATTCTACCGATTGACTTAACTTACGTCCCGCTTCTCTTTGTTTTTTGTGTCTACCACCCCATTCCGTTGATAAACAAATCACTCCGTCGTGATCTAAAAATATTACCTTCATCGTTTACAATATATTGTGTAAAATTATGTAATATTTTTCGAATATCACAATATTATTTAAGAATTTTCTTCAATGTAATCGTGTTGTGGTGACCAAACTCCTTCTGATATTACTTTTGGGCTTTCATTCCTATCAATCATAACCCACTCAGCTTTAACTAAACCCCAAGGTTTAAAATGTTCTAATACATCCTCAAGTGAGAAACATTTACAACTATAAATGTCAAACTGAGCCATTGGTAATTCATAATGGTCCCATATGTGAATCGATGCGTGTGATGTTGCTAAAGTTACTGTACCGGTTAAACCTTCATTACCCGGATAATCAACGTAAACACTCGTAGGTCCACCTACAACTTCCATTTTAACTTTATGAACTAACTGAATAAACCATTCATTTAAAACACTAACCTTGTTCGGAGGATTAGTGAGCCAAACCTTCATCAAAAGATGTTGGTGATAAGGAAAAAATTCTTGCATATATGTTTTTTTCTATTACATATATATCACGAAAATTGTATTTTTCTATGTTAGATTTTATTTAATCAACCATGATGAAGATTGAATTTTATCTCCTAAACCATCAATCAATTTTATACCTAACCAATCACATACTTGTCTCTCAGGAATAGTATCATTAACTTGATCCCCTCCATTTGCAAACATTAGTTCATTTGATGGGTCCTCCAATGAATTAATCATACCGATTGTTTGACAGACACTTCTATCTGTATCAATAGAAAGAAATACCCTATCAACCATTTTTAGATTTTGGATTATGAAAATTCTCTCATCTTCATCTTGGAACTCTTTACTACCTTTTAATTCCCTCTGTTTGTCATTATTAACAATCACATATAGTTTGTCACCGTGCTCCTTGGACTTATTGAAATACTCTATGTGTCCCTTGTGAAGAGGGTTAAAATATCCACTTACAATTACAATTTTCATTTATTAAACTTTTTAAAGTTTTTAACAAATCCTTTTTCATAAACTTTTAATTCCTTTGTATCCAAACCATTGTATAATCCAGTTGACATGAATGCATTGATTTCATCATCGATGATTTTCTCATCGTTAACATAACCCATTTTAACTAATTTCTTTGTCAACTTTTCGTAATGTGATGGTTTGATTTTACCTACTAACTTAATTACCTCTTTCTTATATTCTTTATTTGTATAATACATACCATGTGCAATCTCATGATTTAAAGTTCCCTTATCTTTAGAACTTGCACCAATCAAATACCAGTCACATCTAGTACCGTCATTTTTATTTTGAGAATCGATTGCACAATGAAAATAAATGTCATTCATTATTTGATCATATTCAGTGTCTTTGTTAAATGTGTTGTTTGCTTTCTCCATAACATTACTTGGGATATTATAACCCGACCAATCATCTGGATAAGTGAATACTCTTTTCTTCCACGCGTCTTTGTAGAATCTCATATATTCCATCCAAGTAAATGGTTTACCTCTAAATTTTTTATATGGTGATTCGTAGAACTCTTGGTATCGGCAGAACAACATTGCTCTGTCGTAATCGTCATCTACCTCAACACAATAGATGAATGGTTTTATTTCTTTTACTTTACCCTTAACTAATGGGTGTTTGATTGTCATGTACTCTGTTTTTAATAAACCAAATTATGTGTGTAACCAATATTGCAAAATTTACAAATATGGTTGGGTTGTTTGATATAAGGTATCCATACACTATCCACATAACACAGGCAATTGAATTCACTAATCTTAATTTCCACATTGTTTTAAATGTCATAGACATTAATACAACTACGGATGCTGTCCACCCTACTAACTCAATCATTTCAATTTATTTATTTGTCTAATCATGCTGATAGTTCCAAGTACGGAGATAACCGCAAAAGACACAAACCCTATAATCATATACAACTTTTTAATATCTCTAAACATAAATCTGCAGGTATTTTACTTCTCTCATATGCATTCGCTCGACCTTGTGTTCCCGTTCTTGATCCTCTTGGTGCCGCAACGTGACATGGGTCTCCATTCTTACACATTGGTTTTGAGGTCCACACATCACTGTTAGTCCATATGTCAGTTGGTTTCATACGTTCGTCACCATATTGACAATAGGTGACAGAATTCTTTTTCAATCCTTTAACCACATCTAATTTACGAAGAACCCCACGTGGGTTTTCCATAAACCAATATGTTGGTTGGAAGTGATTGATGATTTCCAATGTCTTTCTAACCAATTCAATACCCAACTTTGCGGTTTCCGTTTTAGGTATGTAAGCACCTTTACCCCCTGACCAGTGATGACCGATAGCGGCAACACTGAAACCGGTACAAGGTGGGGAAGCCCAAATTACATCAGGTTGAAATGGAACTTTAGTTACATCAAAATCTAATATACTAATTGGGTAATGAATACCTTCAAATTCAATTAAATCGGACGAGAACACTTCCATTCCTAAATCCTCAGCAATCTTACCAACGGATCTACTACCCGCAAATAATTCTAATACTTTCATTAAACAAAATGCTTAAATTTATCTGCAATATTATTGATGTAATTTTCCTCATCTAAAGATAATAGATGTCTACATTTTTTTAAATAATCGAGACTATCCCAAAACGATTCATCGTTAATGTTTGGTCTACGAACACCGTAATTAGGTGCTTTAATGTCTTTTTGGTCTTCACTAATGTAACCACATTCAACTAAATAATCAATTAGTTCTTGTCTTTCTCTAGATGAACAAGCATCAACAAATTCACTTGGGTTAACGTCGATGTCGTCTGGTGTAAAATCTGGCATAGTTGTATGTTTTATTGTTTAATAAAATATACAAAATAAAATTGAAAATAAAAAATTAAAGAGAAAAACTTTCTCCACATCCACAGGTACGTGATGCATTTGGGTTTACCCAATGAAAACCCTTTCCGTTTAGACCATCGGAATATTCTAATTGTGTACCGTAGAGGTACAAGACGGATTTTTTGTCAACAACAACTTTCATTACATTTAAGTCGATAACCTCATCCATATCGGTTGTGGCATCATCAAAATCCATAATATATGATAAACCACTACATCCACCTCCTTTAACTCCTACACGTAAAAAATGAGTGTCGGGTGTAAATCCTCCATTCATCATTAGTTCAACAACATGTTCAAGAGCGTTATCACTTATTGTAATCATATTAATTATATATTAACCCAAAGAACTCATAATTTTTATGAACCGATTCCTCATCGCCAGCCTTAATTGCCAAATCTTCGTCCTCATAAATAGCACTAACAGGACATTCAGGAACACATGCACCACAATTGATACACGTATCAGGATTTATGTATAATTGTCCACCAGGAAACGCGTCTTTACCTTGTTTTCCCACTTCTGAACCTGAACCTTCAATATCGATAGGTCCGTGAATACAATCTACCGGACATACACTTGCACAAGCGGTATCCATACAATCAACACAAGCCTTACCAATGATAAAACTCATAATTTTTATTTTTTATATCTTAGATTCCTTCAAGTATTAATCCTTGTTTTTCTCTATAATCTTTTATTGCTTCTTTTATGGCATCTTCGGCTAATACTGAACAATGTATCTTAACTGGTGGTAATGATAGTTCCTCTACCAATTCCATATTATCCATTTTGATTGCATCATCTATTGACATTCCCTTTAACCATTCAGTTGCTAAAGAAGATGCAGCAATTGCTGAACCACATCCGAAGGTTTTAAATTTTGCATCAACAATGATATTGTCAATTACTTCTATTTGTAATCTCATTACATCCCCGCATTCGGGTGCACCAACTAAACCTGTTCCCACATTCAGTTTAGATTTATCCAACGTCCCAACATTTCTTGGATTATTGAAATGGTCTATTACTTTATCTCCGTATGCCATGATTTATTTAATTATAAATACCGTTATTAAGGTTTTAAGTCGACTTTTCTAATTAGTGAGTCTTTTGTATTATTGGAAATGTCAATTTCTTTTATTACCATACTCTCCTTTCTTAGTTTGGATAATTCCTTTTGTTGGAAGAAACATATGAGTAATAAAGCAATTGCTCCGCCCATAGTTATATTCTTTTGATTTTTTTTGAAAAACTCTATCATGATTAAAATTATTTAATAAATTAATTCGTCTGTGTTTATATTATGTTCATTTAAGATTTCATGTATCTTTTCAAATACTAACTCAAGAGCATCATATTTGTCAATTTCCCTACCTTCCATAGACCACTCCAACCCTTTCTTAGTGTTGTGAGTAATCTCCCATAATGCTAAAGCCAAATCTAACGATTTTACCGCACGTTTGTGTGCATATGTATCGTCTATGTCACTTAAATCATATTCTAACGTCGCTTTTGCCATAAGTCTTTAAGTTTTTTAGTTGGTTTCTTAGTTTTATAATTACCATTTTCGGTTTCTTCTAGTAATGGGGCTCTCCAAATCTCGTAAGCCATCCATAAACCTGTAACAATCA
>Ga0181364_1000074_pt1 | contig 16253 bp, 34 predicted proteins | sample Fa13NDMM110SN_FD_130108 | JGI IMG/M metagenome (GOLD analysis project Ga0181364, IMG submission 130108) | Freshwater viral communities from Lake Michigan, USA - Fa13.ND.MM110.S.N | ecosystem: Environmental > Aquatic > Freshwater > Lake | place: USA: Michigan | collected 2013-09-24
CACCCTCGACACCGTGGTGTCCATGGTGTTCGCGCCCGAGACGGGTGCGCAGGCCGAGAAGGCGTGCCGCGAAGCCCTCGCCGCCAAGTAACCCCTACGGCCCGCCCGCCTAACCGCGAGCGGCGCCGATTGCCACGACATAGAACCGAGTAGTCGTAGAGACCGACCCGCAGGTGGTGAACCGGAACCTAGGATGGCGCTATGCCATCCCAAAGGCCGACTTCAACCTGGGGACAGCGGCTCCGGCTAGGGACCCGCCGCCCAGACATGGGCACGCGAAGCGCGGGAGCCTCGGAACCCTAGATGCGAATGGGTGGGACATTCATGCGGGAGCATGAAGGTAGGTGCAAGGCACGCAAGTGCCGATCCAACACGGCACCGACCCCATTCGTAGTCCGCTACCACTATGCGACAGTGGAGCGGGGCGGCTACCCTGTGGAGGCTAGACCGCGCTAGGAGCAAAGTACTCATATCGAAACAGCGAGTAGCGCCAGGCCATGCTCGCCAACGATCGAAAGGTACTACAGGCTATCCACCGACAGATACCGTATGGCGGCTATCGCGTTGCTCCTCTGCATGGCAGACAGGTGCGCGATGGTCCTACCGTAGTAGTACGTGGTTGCGTTCGGCTCTGCGCTTCGGCGTGGATCCAGGCGTGACAGGCGGCTTGGTAACTATGCAGCGACTGCGAAGTTTCCCTCCAGGGATTCGCCACAGGCCGGGGTACATGACAACCCTGATAAGTACGTCAGCAAGGTTACGCTACGGTCGATGATGCCAACGACCTAGATTCAATACAGCGGGTAACTCCGCTGGACGGTCGGCCTCAGGGCCGATGACAACGGTGCGCTATGTCCGGTAGCCAACGGCTACGGGGTTGCATACGCGCGGCATGCGCACCAGGAAGTCGATCATGCGTGGTTGCCTAGCAACCAGCCACGCACGACACGGCGGTATCTGTAGGCTACACAGTAGTGGGGTAAGCGGACGATTCTACTGTAGTAGCCGAGTCAACAACAACAGCAACACGCAGCCGCACGCATGGCTGCAGATGGACCGGGCTAGCGTGCTATCACGCCCGGTTCTCCCCCTCACGCATCCCGGAAACGTGGTGCGTGGGGTTTACGCCTGGAAGGCGCCAAGTCCTGCGACGGTCAATCCCGTCCAGGCACACAGTCCCGCCCAGCCCGGAAGGGTTGTGGTGGGCATTCACTTATGGGACCGCAGCGTGCGGTTTCAAAGTCCTCATGTTACTTGTCACTTGATAGAAGAAAGGTTGGATTACGGCCATGAAGATCAGCAATCAGACGACGTTCACTTGGGTCAACGGTTGGAGCATGACGATTGTTCCGGCTTGGAACTGTGTGAAGGTCAGTGTGATGGGGCCTCGCCAGGTGTTCTATACGATCTCGGAGGATCGGACGTACGTGCAGCCATCCGCTGATGAGGCGTTCGATTACCTGAGCACCAAGGGCCTGGCTGAGGTGATGGTGCTGATCGGGAGAATGCCATCGCGTGTGACGGTCGAGCCGTTCGCGGTGGAGGAGCCGAAGAAGGAGAGCCTGGATGGTGTGCCGATGCCATCGTCTATGCGACTGAGGGCCAAGGCGACCATCGTGGATAACATGTGCCGGGTGTGTGGAGGGGAGACCAAGCAAGTGGGAGAGGTGCGCACCTGTGATGACTGTGGTCACGGGGCTGAGGGCGTGGCTTACGACCCCAACGAGTTCAACAGCATGCAGTCCTAAAGTCCTGAAAGGAGGACAACCAATGACGATCACCAAGTGGCGCTTCAGTGGTCACTACAGAACGAATGAGTTCAGTGGTGGCCTGACGATGACGAGGTTCCCAGACCCCAAGACGCCAGGGGGAACTGTGCAGCGCTCGGGAGCCAAGGGGTTCATCGTGGACCAGCAGGGTGGTAACCGTATCCCTGCAGTGGGCAAAGAGCGTCGTGCCATGGCCCTGGGACACACGGTGGTGGTGGAAGAGCCTGCCGTTAAGTTGCGTGGCAGACTGTCACCGTCCACCAAAGCTCGCAATCGCCATGTGGAGCAGCGTGATGCTGCCCTTCAGTGGCGTCCGCTTCCCTCTCGTAGAGTGGAGGCGGCAGCACTGCGTGAGAAGGCTCGCGTGGTGCATGACTTCAAGGCGGCAGTTGCCGCAAGAGGAGGTTTGCTATGAGACTCGTCGTTGACTGCGAAACGAACGCCATCGACTTCGTGGCGTGGAATGCGGGGGATACATCCTCCCTCAAGACTGTCCACTGTGTGTGCGCCCTGGACATTGACGAGGGCAAGGAGTACCGGTGGCGTGGTAAGGATGTCCGCCAGGGCATCAACTTCATCGCGCTGAACTCGCAAGAGATCATCGGATTCAATGTGGAGTTCGACCGCCGTGTGATGTGCACGAACAACCGCATCGTGATGCCGTCCTGGGTGGTGCTGCAGGATGCACGGCGTCTCGCAAAGTCCGCATTCCCCAATGGGTACAACGAGTACAGGCTCCCTCGGGAATTGTGGGGGCGACACAGTCTTGAGGCGTGGGGACTGCGCCTTGGGATGGAGAAGGGGGACTTTGGCAAGTCCACTGACTGGTCGCAGTGGTCGCAGGAGATGGAGGACTACTGCATGCGTGATGTTCACGTGACTGCAGCCCTGTTCCACTTCTTGCAGAACCACCGCATCTGCAATGCCTAAACCATACCTCTCATGGCTTAATTGCTGTGAGAGGATTTTCTAGTGGTAAGTATGCCACTAGTGTTCACACTCCAGAATAGGAGAGTTACTATGCGTCAGAAGAAGACCCCGGTTCACTTCCTGTGCTGCAACGCCGCCATGCAGTCGTTGTCCACCCTGGCCTGCCACATGGAGAGCGTCGAGTTCCAGGCGACCTTGATGTTGCCGCCGAGCAGCGACGACACGGCGATCAGGAAGCCACAGATGAAGGAGTTGATCGTGGAGTTGTCGGAGGAGTTGGGCGGGAGCCACGTCAACCTGGACAAGGTGGTGGACCTGTGGGACAGCGTGAAGGAGTGCTACTTCGGTAGCATGGACCCCACGGACGGCGATCAGCCCAGGGCCATCGACCTCTGCTTGGGCGCTGCTGAGGACGCCATCTCCATGCTGCTCAACTTCATGGAGCGCTGATACTTGCACACCCCCTCTGCTCTCCATAGCTTAACGGCTATGGGGAGTTTTCCCTGTGGTATGTACGCCACAGGTTTCTTACTCTTTTGCCAATGGCAAAGGATCTGTTATGGTGAAGCACTTCTTTCGTTCGGTCTTTCAGTTCGCTATTCTGATGATTGTCACTCTAGCGGCAGTTTGGGGAGCCGCCCAGCTTTTCATTGATCTCCCGTATGGGGATGAAATCAACAAGTGGCTCCTGTTCTCGTTCTCCCTGGTCATCATGATTCACACCAAGGATCTTGCATACGACATCTTTTTCTGGGGTCGTCAGGCCAAGAACGCCTACGAAGGCAAGGAAGAGTGATCCATGGCAGACATCGACGTACTAATCCATCAGGTTGTTCGTAGCCTGATGAGGCGCCGGAACATTTCATTCATCGAGGCGTGCCACATCGTGTATACGAGAGTGGACGTGCTTCAGTCCCACAGCGAAGAGGCTTCGGCCCTGTGACGGTTCGCCGTCTCTAGCATTCGGTCCGTATCTGAGAAATCGGGTACGGACTTTTTCTATTGGCATGGTGCTAATAGATCTTTCTAGAAAGGAAGGTTTGGTATGAACAAGCAGTTGAGTGAGCGGGTTGACAAGGCCTACGGGTCCATCAGCAACATTCAGGCCAGGGCTTGCAATGATCACGGTCCTGGGGTGGCCATGGTTCGGGGTGCGTTCGGTGAGTACCTGATTCTGAGCGACCTGAGATCGCTGATCAGTGAACTCGTGGAGGAGAACAACAAGATGGTGATGCGGGAGCTGGAGCTGTCCCGGTCAGTGACTGATCTTGAGGGCAAGGTCACATCGCTAGAGCGTGTGCAGCGCCACTCCGAGTTCGTGATGGGGAGCATCATCAAGGAGCGCGATGAGGTGCGCTCGACGCTAGCAAGCATTTCGGATCTGTCTGAGGATCTGCAGCGGCGTTTGTCAAGGAACAGCAAGAATCGTGCATCAGAAAGGAACTTCGAATGAAGTCATGCACCCTGTACATCATCCGTGGGTTGCCAGGATCTGGAAAGTCCACACTGGCACATCGGCTCGTGGGCGACGGCAACTACTTTGAGGCTGACATGTACTTCACAGACCCCAAGACTGGTGAGTACAAGTTCGATACAACCAAGTTGCGCGAGGCTCATGCGTGGTGCTTGGATAGCACCAAGAAGGCCATGCGCAGTCGCTATGAGATCTTTACGGACAATGTTCCGTGGGATCCCAATGGTGAGCCAGTGACCACCTGTGGAATCGGTGACACAACTCCAGTTGCTGTCTCCAATACATTCACTCAACTCTGGGAGATGCAGCCGTACATCGACCTGGTGAAGAGCAAAGAGTTCTCAGCGGACTGGGAAGTGTGCATTGTTGAGATGCACAACAACTTTGGAAGTGTTCATGGCGTTCCCACCGAAGCCATTGAACGTATGCGCAGTCGGTGGGAGAAGATCGGAGAATGACATGGACGAAGACATGATCAACTTTTTCAACCTGTGTGGAAAGATCCAGGACATGATGCTTGAGAATGAGCGGCTCAAGGAAGAGAACGCTCGTCTCAAGGAAGAGGTCACGAAGGTCCGAAAGGATCGTGAGGAAGGATTCCAAATTTCTGCACAGGGACACAGGCAGCTCATCGACGCTCTCATCAGCGGAGATCTGAAGCTGAACGTATAAACACAGTCTGTGCGGGGGAAACCTCTCACAGACAATTCTGCAGGGGCGCCTGCAGTAACCCTACATTCCTGAAATGTCTCAGGTTGAGGGACTAATACGCTTTGTGTGACTCAGTCACACAGAAAGGGTTGGTTATGACCAACTCCACCGTTACTTCGTCCGTCACCACCTCGCCCGCTAACGTCGCTCGCAACGCGACCAAGAAGGAGGCCACCCGCGTGGCTGAGATCGTGGTCGAGTTCCGCAAGGCTGGCACGGCATCGTCCGCCGTGTCCCAGGTGCGCCGCGTCGTGGGTCAGGTTCTGAACACCCGCACCATGAGCGCTGAGGATCGCATGACGGCGATCACGGCAGGCTACGAGGCGCTGAAGGCGCAGATCGTGGCTCTCGTGGAGCAGGAGGCTCAGGCAGCGTTGGAACTGTCGCAGATCCCGGATGGCACCACGGGTCCGGGCGGCATCCACATCGCTGATGTGAAGACGGAAATGTTCGCCGCCGCCTCGAAGAAGACGGCAACGGAGAACAACAGCGCTGCCCTCCGCAAGGCAGGAATGGCGTCGTAAGAGAACTCATATCGGAGTCCTGGGGGTGGGGCCGAAGCGCCTCACCCCTGGCTCTCCAGGGAGAAATGCAATGAAGAAAGAAGACTCAGAAGTGTCCGCCCTGATCGCAACCGCACAAGATCTGACCAATATGCAGACTCTGAATAGTTCAGAGAAGTTGCTTGGTCGCATCATTGTGCGAACCGTGATGTCAATTGCAGAACCTGATATGCTGAGTGAAGCAGAGCTAAACACTGTCCATAGCCTGACTCAGAAGATCGGTCTGTCTGAAGAGGACATCATGCGCATGGCGGCTTCTATCATGGCTGACAACTTGATTAAGAAGATCAAGGAAATCGGCGGTGATGATGTTTTCGTGTTCAATAAGTAACGGTCTCACAAAAACTCCTCAAGCGGCCCAGTCCGCTAAGTGAATGAATCAGACACTACTGGGAGTGTCTATGTTGACCAAAGGAGGTCAAAATGCAGTTTGTCAAGGTTATGCAACTCGTGCATCGTTTGCACACGGATTCGAACGGTAGGTTCTATTACTCAAGCGTCGTTGAAGAGCTGAGTGAGGTTCTGTATAACGGCAAAAACTTTGCTGCCGCGCAGGACTTCTATTATGCCTACTGCGATTCCGCACGCAAGACCTTTCGGCACGTTCCGCGAGGGTATTGTGTCGAGATTGTGATCCAAGGATACATGAACTCGGCCGGACCTAGCGGAGTTGTCGGTGACAAGCCATGGCAGGATCGTATCGTGAAGGAGCGTTCCTTCGAGATTCCTGCCCATTCCATGAGTTGAGAGAGACCAACATGCAAATCACTCTGTCAGAAGCGATTGATAAGATCGAAGAGGCCAAGGAATCCGGCCGTGTCTTCGGCGTGACTTTCGTGAAGCGCACCAATGGAGAGGAGCGCGACATGAACTGTAGGGGCGGTGTGAAGAAGGGCGTTACTGGAGAGGGTATGAAGTACGACCCTGCATCCAAGAACCTCGTCACCGTCTTTGACATGCAGAAGGGCGAGTTCCGCCACATCAACTGCGACACCATCACTCGTGTCACCATGAACGGTGTGACGTTTACCGTTTCCAAGGCTTGACACTCAAATTTGTCATCATAACAGATGAGCAAAGCATCAACTCAATACTGTGTCACTCATCGTCTTTTCAAACGCACTTTTCACTTTAAGGTACTAACCATGACCACTCTCAACACCTCCGTCGAGACCATCGCCTCCTCCACCATCAACGCCACCAAGAAGGGCGCAGCCCAGCTGACGACCCTGGTGACGGAGTACCGTGACGACAAGGCGACCCCGTCGAAGGCAATGTCTCAGCTCAACGCCCAGGTCGCATCGCTCCTGAACGCGTCTGTTCCGGTCACTGAAGAGGCCCTGCGTGCTTTCGGTGAGTCCGCGAAGGCAGCTGCTATCGCAGCTATCGATCGCCAGATGGAGCGTGCTGTTGCTCTCGCTTGTATCGCACGTGGCACCACCGGTAAGGGTGGAATCCACCGCGATGACGTTGTGACTGAGCTGTTTGCTGCTCAGAAGAAGTCTCAGGCTGTCGAGAACAACACGGCAGCTCTCAAGTCTGCTGGTCTCCGCGCCTAAGTCTGATTCGGTTTGTGTGGGGGTGGCGTTCAGTGTGGGCGCCACCCCCTTTCTCTTTCTGAGGTCTGGTATTGAATAAGATGACAGAAGAAGATCGTGCTCGTGCAGTTTGCTCTGTTTCTCGAGCGGGGATGAGCTTGCTCACTCTCTGTGAGGAAATAAAGGATCCTGTTTTGTCTTCAAAATTGAATAGAGTTCTTGATGACGTTCGAGTCGCAACACAAACTCTTTACGGAGAGAGACCATTCGATGAGTGATTCTTCTTTCAAATCTTGTGATCAGTCAGTCATTGGTCATCGTGGCTTTGCCATGGAGTTCCCCAATGGCTACTTAGTGTCTGTACAGTGGGGATGGATGAACTACTGTGCAAACAGAAATGCTTTTGGTAGTCATAAAGAGCGCTTGAACTCTCCTTTTGACTCCAAGACCGCAGAAGTGATGATCATGTGGAAAGGAAGGGGTGTTTCTTCTGCGAGCTTTCCTCAAGGCCTAGCCGGACGATGGCAAAAGTTCTTTGACAATGATGGGGTTGCTTCAGATTTGTGCGTAGACTCTGTCGCCAAACTTCTTTCAGATGTTGCATATCTGACTGATGAGCCAATTTGACATCAGAAACAGAAAAACTCGCGTCGTGTGTTCGTGCCTACATGGAATGTGTGCACGATGGAAAATCGCAAACTGAACAGGAACTAGCACGGACTGCAATGTTTCTGGCTTTGGCTCTTTATGACAAAGCTAGAAAAAGAAGCTCGACAACTTAATAAAGCACGGTTAATTCTCTCAACACTCATTCTCCTAGCACTTTCCTATGGACACACTTAAATCCTGTCTTGTGTGTGGATGTGTTATTCCACCGGCGCGTATTGAGGCACTTCCAAATACGACCCGCTGTGTCAAGTGTTCAAATGAGAAACCGTTCAAGGGTTACATGGTCTTTGCGCACAAGACCGCCCCTGAGATTGTCTGCATTCCAACTGAAGACGTAGAAGCAATTCGAATGGCAGATCGTGCAAATTCTAGGTCACGCTGAACCGAAAACTCCTCACAGAAAGGCTCCCAAATGGGACTAGATCAATGGTGTTACGCTTGCGATGCAACCGAGATTCCTGATGGTGTTCGTGTGGACTTTTCTCGCCCCGACGACAGTCTTGAGATTGCTTACTGGCGAAAGCACCCCAACCTTCACGGATGGATGCAAAATCTTTATGTGGAAAAGGGTGGAACGGACAGCCAGTTCAATTGCGTTCCTGTTGAGCTGACCATTGATGACTTGGACAACCTGGAAGAAACTATTAAGGAAGATAGGCTTCCTGATACTATTGGTTTCTTCTTTGGTCGTTCTTACAGGGACTCAGCTGAGATTTCCTACGATCTTGACTTTGTAAGGAAAGCTAAGCAGCTAATCCTTGATGAAGACAAGAGAGTTTTCTACACTTCTTGGTGGTGATTACTTTCTTTCTAGAAGAAGAATCATTCACACAAAGCGTACTTACAACGACAAACCCATACATGATAGGGATTGACAAAAGGGCGATTCCATAACATAATTGCCACTTTTAAAAGAAAGCTAAAAAAGTCATGAAACTGCCAACTTGGAAAATCTGGACAATTGTCGCTTCTTTCGTTGTAAGTCTTGTTGTGATAATGACTTGCTACTACATGGCCTGGCATGGTGGATACTACGGTATCTGCGGTCTGTTTATTTCCAGCATGTGGGGCGGTCTTGCTCGTTGGTTCGCCAAGGTTCTTACGGAGGCCTGATATGAAGTTTGAAATCACCAAGAATTGCGTTGTTACTCACAAGTCTTACACTGTCTTTGTTCAGCTACAGGACTTTGTGGATTGGCAGGAACGTAGAAAGCTAGCCCAGAATGCTTTTCCTTATCTGAGCACAGCAGATAGGGAGTTCATCATTAGTGGCATTTCTCCTGATGGATGGGATCAGATCTTTACCGAAGACGCTTCTGACGAGTCATAACCATGAGCCAAAAGAAAAAGCACGAACGTAAGATTCGATTCGCCTCTCAACATCTGATGAGAAAGGCAGAACGGGTAGCAGCAAGACTTGATAAGGCTACTGATGAGAACGTTGTGGAGTTTTACAATACTCTCTACACAGATCTCTCTAATGCCTGGCTCAAGGCAAACACCCGATATCGCAATTGGGCTTATCAAAACGGTGATAAGGATGATGACTGGTCCCCTATTGACGATAGCAGAAACTACTACCAATACGAAGCATGCATGAGTGTTGGTGACTACGAAGGTGCAAACGACTGCTTACGTTAAGACCACATAAAACCTTCTAAAACCACAGAAACCCACCACCACAACATCCACAATACCGTTATGACCACAGAAAACCACGAAAAACCAAACTTTGATTTGAGGACTTCTGTGAAAAATAATTCACCTGATGAAACTCCTCATGACACCTTCGTAGACCGCGAGTCTCTTCATACCCTTATCTGTCTTACTCCTATGTATACAGACGGTATTGTTAGGACTGAGTGGGTGCGCTTGGAGTGTTCAAATACGATCAAAAAGCAGCCCTGGCTGCTCAGAAACGCGTTTTGTGCTTGGGTGTGGGATCGACTCCGTGGACTTTTCTTTGACTGGAGACTAAAGATGGCACGATCAAAGGATGGAAGCAAGCAGGAAACAATTAAGGTAATGTCTACAGACATTCGACCAACGAACGATGACAGGCAGTTGTCTATTTACGAACTGCTGTATGTCAACCAATGTCAGGGAATTTCGGAGTTCATTGAGAAGCTTGTTGCTGATGGGAACATGACTGACTCCCAACTTAGTTTTGTGCAGCAGCGTCTTCTTGGTGGACTTTCTGACCGCGCAAAAGCTGCTCTAGTCATTCGTGCTTTGTATGGAAATAAGAAGGATCAATTGGGGTCTTAAGGAGAACACCATGTCAGGAATGATCAGAACTTTGTTGATTGAGCAAAAGGCAATTTACGAGGGGCGGATTGAACAACTCATTAAGGAACGCGATGAAGCAAGGCGTGATGTTTGTAGTATGATGCACATGACTGGCTTCCTTGGAGGTGACTATGCTCACTCAAAGGGATGGGATTGCTTCAAGGATGGTCATACTGGCTTCTCACCTGAGATACAGAATTTCAGAGATATCTTCTATGGTTACAAGGATAAATTAAGAGCCGAGCGCGACGAGGCGAGGCGGATGTATTGCAGACAGACCGCCGATTCATTAGAGAACTATAGAGAGCCAGAACTAATTGCAGATGATCGTGGATGGGACTGTTTTAAGCAGGAGAACACAAATGGCTAAGCGCATCAAGACCGACCCCGAAATTGAATACCTTCTTCCCCTAGTTGGCGGTGTTATCACTCAAGTTCTTGTTGATGACCAGGATGATGAAAACTGCTATGGGCTGCGAATTGAAAAGAATGGCAGGAAGTTTGACTGTCTGATTATGCGAGATCCCGAAGGAAACGGCCCTGGACACCTTATGATTTTGGAGGATGAAGACAATGGGTAAGATCTTTACAACCGAAATTGACATTAACACCCTTAGGAACGAACCACTTAAGTCAGATCTTGAGTGTTGTTTTGGGCGAAACTGCATCTTGTGTGTGGAGTTTGAAATCACCAAGTGGGATGTGTTCCCCCCCGAGCCAGAGTATGGCATGTTCCGTAGTCGATACGAGCCGCTGAGTGTAGAAATCATTTCCATTCTTTGTGAACGGATTGATGCGGACTATCGGGTAACCGAAGAAGAAAACTACGATGTAAGGAGACTCAAGTCAGTGGTTTCCAAGCATCTTGAGGAGATTTGCATTGAGGACGCCCAAGACAACGATTGGGCTTCACAGGCTGCTGTGCATTACTCAAATGTACATGCTGAGCATCGTATGGAACAGGCTCGTGAAAACGAATTGGAGTAATTTCAAATGCCAAGAGTAATTATGCTGATTGATGTCTCAGACGAAAAGATTTCAGAACTTTGGTCGAACTTTGAAAAGATGGTTGAGGACGACTCAATTCAGTCATTCTTTTCTTTGTGTCAAGACGGTCAAAGTTTGAGCCACGAGCTGCCGTCTTTCATGATCCAAGAGAAGAACATTGCGGACATTCTTGAGATTCTTGAAAGCAATTTTGTGGATCCAAAGAAGCCTTATAGTGAAAATTATAAGACGGGGGAGGAGTACATGAGTTTGGAATACCAGGAGGAGCAGCGACAGGCATGGTACGACCATACATACGGTCCAGACCTTGAAGACTACCTAGACAATGATAGATTCGACGATGATGAAGGAGATTGACATGGACAAAAAGTATCCAGATTGGCATGGCTCACCTTATGACAGAGGATCTGCAGACGCTTGGTATAATCGTCCACGTGATCCACATAAGTACCCAGACGGAACCTACAAGGGTGAAAGGATTTCCTTGACTGATCCAGATGAGATTGAAGCGTACATGTTTGGTTACCAAGAAACTTGGATTGCTGGACTTCATCAGGATTGGGGAGATATCTAAAATGGATCCGAAGATTGACAAGAAGGTTGCAAAAAGCATTGGTGTTTACATCAGTGACATTTTGCAGAAGGCTAGCGCAAAGATGACCGAAGAAGACTTTTTCTTTATTGAAATGCGCGCAGATGCCCTCATGGATTACGTCCACAACAACTCAATGACTGAAGAAGAGCGAGAAGCAGAAGACATTCTTAACGAACAGAATTCAAACTACTTCAAGGATCTAGGAGTCTAATGAACAAGCAAATTGCTGAGCAATGGTCTGCAGCGTTGCGGTCTGGTGAGTATAAGCAGGGAGGTTTTATGCTTCTCTGTAATAATCACTTTTGCTGTCTTGGTGTTCTTTGTGATCTTCACGCAAAGGAAACTGGAAATCACTGGGTTGGAGTCGAAGATTCTAATGAGAGAAAGTATTTCGATGAACCTGGATTTCTTCCGCAAGAGGTGAAAAATTGGGCTGAGATGAATTCTCATGATGGAAGCTTGGGCGGCACAACGCTTGCATATCTAAATGACAACAGTGGATTTTCGTTCAAGTCAATTGCAGATATAATTGATAAGAACTGGGAAGATTTGTGAATACAGACCAATACAAAATTCAACAAAGCGATTCTGAAGAAACCGCAGACAGTTCACTCAAAAGGTCTATTGAAAGAGTCAATGACCAATACAGTACGGTACTCAAAAGACTTGCTGAACGCGAACGACAAGAGAAAGAAGGTGCAGATTGATCGACCAACATAAGTTCATGATTGATATTTGCGAAGCCATTTTTGCCAACAAGCCCATTGGAAAGGTTTTCGATGCTCACGCAATTGCCAGTATTGAACAACAGAACGATACTAGTGTACGATGTGAAGAATCTGCAAAGCGACCTGTTGCTGTTCAAGAATCTGAAGCAAGCTGATGCAGTTCACGGTGGTTTTTCAGCACCATCAAAGATGCCAGGATGGGGATACGGACTTCCATCAAGCAAGTGCAAGACTGGATCTAAACTCAAAGTTACTGTTGGATCTGTTTGCTTTTCTTGCTATGCAGCAGATGATTGGGATTGGGTTAGACAAGGCAAGCACCACTCCAACTATGCGTGGCGTAATGTAAAAGCGGCTAACGCAAGACGATTTGAATCGCTTTTTAATTCAATGTGGGTTCCTGCAATGATCTTCTCAATTAATCGAAGATCTGACAATTTCTTTCGATGGCACGATAGCGGTGACCTTCAATCAATCGAACATCTAAAGAACATCTGCATTATTTGCGATAACACAAAGAATACTCAACATTGGCTTCCAACGCGAGAATACGCAATTATTGACTCTGTTGAATTTGATATTCCAAGCAATCTTTGTATTCGTGTTTCGGCGCACATGGTTGGTAAAAATGCACCAGCGCGATTCGACAATACATCATCAGTAATCAATACCACAATTGAAGAAACGCATGAAAATGTAGTTTGTCCAGTATCAAAGAAAATTGGACAAAAGTCATGTGGAAACTGTAGGAGTTGTTGGGACAGGTCAGTAAAGAATGTTTCATACATTCAACACTAAGGAGAACCATGATCACCAAGACGATGGTATTTAATGACATCTGCATTCCAGACGATGACGCTCTATACGAGATTAGAATTGAGGTTGGTATTGAGTTTTTGAATGAAGATGAAGACGATGATGATGAGCACATGGACTTTATTTCATCTGTTTGGGACATCAAAGAAATTCGACTGACTGACTACACTAGAAAGACAGTTACTAGTGTGCAGACATCCTGGGGTGTCGGCTTTAACCTTGTAGATAAGAAGGAGGTTGAAAGGGTTAAGAAGTTTGTCAGCTCTTTTGATTTTGCTGAATATGTCTACGATACGCTGAGTCAAAACTGTGATTTTACAGTCAATATGAAAGGAGACGCTTGGCTATGAAGATAATTGTCGTTTTTGATTATCCAGAAATCAATGATGTAAATGGCCCACTTGCAGATGAGGAAATTGATACTTTGACCATTGATCTAAAGAATCTCGCTAAGGATGTTGGATACAAGTGGTACATTGATGATGTGGTAGGATAATAAAAGTAATCCAAACGGAGAATAAAATGACTGCACTTTTTAATCGTTACCTTTTCAACAACAGAACGATTCCTAGCATCAATGGCTTCACAAATATGAGGAGGATGCCATTTGCAGATATGCCAGGATTTAACACCTGGGTTCATGTGTGGTCGCGTGCATATAACGGTGTAACTATTGGTTGTGAAATTTATGTGTGTGATTCTGTCTTTAATAGAAAGAGCTACAGTGGCATACCATATAACACCTCAACAATTTTGCGATGTTCTCTTTGGCTCAATAGCGAAACCAAGAATGATCCCGTAACGCACTTTAAGCTTTGCACTAGTTATGGTAATAGACTTGTAAATCCTGAGGCAAGCTTTGAGGAGTTTAAGAACGTAACTGTAGAAATGACAGAGGTAATTAGGAAGCATCTCTAGTGTATTACAATCATGGCATTGCAAATACGTCAAATAAAGTCCGATAAATCATTAGGGCTTTTCTGGAACGGAAACACATTTTCTGCTGTTGGTGCAGCAAAAACATTTACTTCTTTCAGATCTGCTGCCATAGAATCGGCTAGAATATCTGTGTCTTTTGGTGTTCAGACTGAAGTAATTGAATCTGTTTTAGACGAAGTCGAAGCAGATGCGCAGTCTGTCAAGTATAAAACAATTCAAGACGTTGGTAAAAAAATAGCATCCGTTAATATTGAACCTTTATCGCAAGATGAAACTTTTAGAAAAGCATGATCTCAAATATCACACCCCCAACCGTTGAACGTTTTGGTTCATTCACAGAGTCTAAGTTTGGCATTTCGTCAAGTGAAGACCTAGTTTACATCTTTGACATTCTTCGCAGTAAGCTGTATTCCAACAAGATTGCGGCGGTTGTCCGTGAGTATTCGACAAATGCAGCAGATGCCAATGTCGAAAATCAAATGCGTGATCGACCAGTTACGATCACCGCCCCAACTCGTATGAGTCCGCAGTTCAAGGTTCGTGATTATGGTCGTGGACTAAGCGAAGATGAGATTCGCAATGTTTACTGTATGTATGGCCGCAGCACCAAGCGTAACAGCAATGAATATACTGGTCAGCTTGGCCTTGGATCAAAGAGTGGCTTTGCATATGGAGATTCTTTCACGATCGTTTCTTACAAGGATGGTCGTAAGCACACATATACAGCGTATATTGACGAGACCCGTCTTGGTTCGATTGCAAAGATCTCTGAATCTGAAATGACCGAAGAAAGCGGAATTGAAATTGTTATTCCTGTAAACATCTCAGACATCAGTTCGTTTGAGCGCGAAATTGTTCGGGCTGTAAAGTATTTCAAGGTAAAGCCAAATGTTGTTAACATCAGCAACCTGGTATTTCAGAGTGATCAGAAGCAGCTGATTTCTGGAAGTGGATGGACTATTTACGAAGAACAAAGCGGTCAATATGACACTAGAGCGGCTGTCGCTATCATGGGAAATATTGGTTACCCAATCAATGTCCAGACCTTGACCAACGGCAGTCATAACATAAATGCTCTTACTACACCAATCTGCATTGAGTTTTCTATTGGTGAGCTGAGTATTTCTGCAAACCGCGAAGAGCTTGAGTATAATGACGCTACTAAAAAGGCGATTCTTAATCGTGTAAAGAAGATTGAGGCTGAGATTACAGCCAATGCTGAAGCAAAGATTAAGTCTTGTGCCAACATTATTGAGGCTCGTCGTACTTACGCTTCATACAACCGTCACCTTAGCTATATCATTAATGGAAAGATTAAGTGGAATGGTGTCAGCATCAGTTCTCCAAATCTTGACATCAATACAAACTTCTGCTCTGCCCGTCTTTACAATCCAAATGGAAAGAGCGAAATTGTACATCAGATCTTTCTTGATAAGACAAATTATCGTGGTGTCGATGAGATCTTCTATCACGATGGTCAGCGTGGCAATTATGCTAAGATGACACATCATGCGAAGACAATGAACAAGCATTATGTGCTTATCAGTTTCTTTGATTGCAAGGATCCTGTCACCGGTACAATCACACAATCTAACGATTGGCTGAAACTTAATCATCTAAGTTCATCACTCTTCAGAAACGCAAGCGTTCTTCCCGAAGCACCAAAGGTAATTCGAGGCCCACGACAGAAGGGTCAGAGATTGCAGAATTGCTTCTTTATCAGGGAGGAAAAGAATCTTAAGGGCTATGGAACTCAATCAGAGAATTTTAATGCTGGGCAATGCGACAAGAAGCTTGGCGGCTTGTACATCAAGTCTGATCACTTTTTTGTTCGTTTGTTGGGCGCAAGGCTGAACGCAAAGGAGTTCGCCTCAATCATCAAGGCGTTCAACAAAGTTACTGGAGACACTCTAGATATCACCAAGATTCCTGTTTTTAAGGTTAGTGAAACTGAAGGCTTTGATGACAAGTGGACAGATGTGATGTCTTACATGCAAGAAAAGCTCAAGGGAAACCAACTCGTTAAATCTTTTGTGCAATTCAAGAGCGTTAATGATGTATGGGAAGAACTTAACTCATACTATGGTATGGGCGTTTTCAGCAAAAACATGCTTGATGTTCTCGCTAGTCGTAGAGACGAATTTACAAACAAGCCAGATATTCTGAAGATTATCGGCCTTTGGGAAAATGTCAAGAAATTTATGGAGGAAAACAAGAGCAAGTC